>Ga0102830_1000003_pt1 | contig 158528 bp, 136 predicted proteins | sample ColrivemetaGS703_FD_84511 | JGI IMG/M metagenome (GOLD analysis project Ga0102830, IMG submission 84511) | Estuarine microbial communities from the Columbia River estuary - Freshwater metaG S.703 | ecosystem: Environmental > Aquatic > Marine > Intertidal zone > Estuary | place: USA: Columbia...
ATATAAAAAATTCGAAAACTATGCACAGCCAAGGATTGTTGGTGTTAAAACAAAAATGAATATCTATCCTAAAGAGCGATTTTTTGATGCAACTGCCATTTTTGCATTGGTCAATAAAACGGATAAACCTATGGATAGTGTATTTTTAAATCACAATTCTTTGAAAAGTACGTTTGTTTTTAACAAACCGAATAAACTGGTTTCTAAGGATACTATTCATAATTTTGATATTTATTTATTTCAAAATAAAATAATGCCTGGAGATAGTTTGCAGTTGATTGTTACTGTAAAAAGCACTAAAAATACTACCTACAGAGAAAATTCACCAGTATTACAAAACGGAACATTTATCAACAATTTTTCAATATTTCCTTCTTTAGGATATTCATCAAATGGAGAATTAACGGACAATCAAACTCGAAAAAAATACGGTTTACCAAAAAATGATTTGCGTCCTCATCCTTCAGATTCAACTGCTTTAGGAAATACATACATTTCAAAAGATGCAGATTGGATAGATTTTGAAGCGACAGTTTCTACATCCAAAGACCAAATTGCCATCGCTCCAGGATATTTACAAAAAGAATGGACAGAGGGTGACAGACGATTTTTTCATTACAAAATGGATTCAAAAATCCTAAATTTTTATGCTTTTAATTCTGCCAGATATGAAGTCAAAAAAGAGATGTATAAAGGTATCAGTTTAGAAATTTATTACCACAAACCGCATACTTTCAATTTGGATAGAATGATGAAAGGAATGAAAGCTTCTTTAGATTATAATGCTGAAAACTTCAGTCCTTATCAACATAAACAAGCACGAATTATTGAGTTTCCAAGAACTGGAGGAACCTTCGCACAATCGTTTCCAAATACGATTCCGTTTTCAGAAAGTATCGGATTTATTGCAGATGTTGATGATGAAAATAATGATGGGGTTGATTATCCTTTTGCAGTAACAGTGCATGAAGTTGCGCATCAATGGTGGGCACATCAAGTAATTGGAGCAGATGTTTTGGGTGCTACAATGTTATCAGAAAGTATGTCAGAATATGTTTCATTAAAAGTGTTGGAACATCAACAAGGAAAGGAAAAAATGCGTACTTTTTTAAAGAAAGCCTTAGATGATTATTTAATGCAACGTACTTTTGAAAGAAAACGCGAAAATCCATTGATGTATAATGATGGTCAAGGATACATTCATTATCAAAAAGGGTCTATGGTTTTGTATGCAATGAGCGATTATATTGGAGAAAAAAAGCTGAATGGCGCTTTGAAAAAATATGTTGAAAAAGTACAATTCCAAAATCCACCTTACACAACGTCAATTGATATGGTGAATCATATCAAAGAAGTAACCCCAGATTCTTTGCAATATCTAATTCATGACATGTTTGAGACCATCACTTTATACAAAAATAGATTAGTAAAAGCGAAATCAACAAAGTTGAAAAACGGAAAATATCAAGTAGATATTGAGTTTGAAGTGTCAAAATACAGAAATGACGATCAAGGAAAAATCTATTATGGCGAACATGTAGGAGATACCTTAAGTTATAAAAATGACAAGATGAAAAGTCCTGTTTTGTCTGTTCCTTTAAAAGATTATATTGATATCGGAATTTTCACAGAAGAAACTGTAAATGGGAAAAAGAAAACAAAAGAACTTTATTTACAGAAATATAAAATCACTAAAATCTTCAATAAAATTACCATTATCGTTGATAAAAAACCATCAGAAGTAGGCGTAGATCCTTACAATAAGTTGATTGATACGCAATCTGAAGATAATCGAATAAAGATTTAGATTGTTTTATTTTTTTTTTGAAAAACCTCACATTTTCAATGTTTTTGAATACTGAGGTTTTTTTATTTTTTCATGAGTTTTCAAAATAGAAAAATACCTTTGTAGAAATATTCTGATAATGAAACAATCAATTCTTTTATTGCTTTTAATTTTGATGTATGCTAGTGGAACAAAGAAAAATATCTCCTTAGCTTTTTTAGACGAATACATCATTCCAGATTCGTTACAATTTCAAAATCAAACAATTGGTGGTTTATCAGGAATTGATTTTGTGAATAATGAATACTTTTTTGTGATTGACGATTCCAATAATCCAAGAATAGTGAGTGCGAAAATTGATATCCAAAATGATAAATTTAAAGCTATTGATTTTAAAAAGGTCATCTTTTTAAATGATACTTCCCATACTTTTTTCAAAGAAAATGAATTGGATTTAGAATCCATTTTTGTGGATGAAAAAACCAATGAAATTAATTTGGTAAGTGAAGGTTCTATCAAGAAAAATAAGATGCCAACAATTTTTAAAATTGATGCAAGTGGCAATTTTATTTCGCAATTTCAATTGCCAAAATCATTGTCAAAAATTGAAAATTTCAAACACAATGGTGTTTTTGAATCCTCCTCTAAAAGTATTGATAATAAAGGTTTTTGGGTTGGAGTAGAAGCGCCACTTTCTGTAGATGGTGAAGAGCCAAATGGCTCAGAAACTTCTTCCCCAATCAGAATCACGTATTTTGATTTTCAAACCCAAAAAGCCACCAAACAATTTGCATATAATTTAGAAAGAATTCCAAAACCTTACAAAGGAAATGTCAATGTAACAGGAGTAACTGCTTTGCTGGAAATTGAAAAAAATCATTTTTTGATTGTAGAAAGAGCCTATCAAAATAATTATGGAAGTTATGGAAATACGATTCGAATTTTTGAAGCGTTTATAGAAAACAATACTACAGATATTTTGTCAATGGAATCCTTAAAAAAAACAGTTTTCAAACCTTTAAAAAAAAGGTTGCTATTTGATTTTGATACCGTTAATGAGTCTTTAACTGACGGAATTATTGATAATATTGAGGGAATTACATTGGGTCCCAAATTGAAAAACGGAAATCAATCCTTGATTTTAGTGGCTGATGACAATTTTCAATTGTATGGAAAACAACTAAATCAATTGATTTTATTGGAAATAAAAACAAATAAATAGTATTTTTACAAACTTAATTTTAAAAATTCAACGTCATTTTAGCACTTAAAAAAGCCTTTTTAAAAAAGAAGTTCTACAAACTTCTTACGGACAAAGAAAATACAAGAGTGGTTTCTGAAAAAGAAATTGTTACTGTAGGTGTGATTGCCTCTCAAAAAATTTCTAATTTCATTCAACTCGAAGAAGAAATAAAAAAAATATTGGGATTTGAAAATGTGAAAGTGGTTAGTTTTTTAGATTATGATAAAAAAAATCATCACGCGCAATATTATTTTTCTGATAAAGATGTTGATTGGAATGGCGCTTTTCAACATGAAGCTTTGAGAGATTTTCTAAACGAACCTTTAGATTTATTGATTGGGTATTTCAACACAAATAATATATTTATGGAAATGGCTGTTTTAAAATCAAAAGCAACCTTTAAAGTTGGTTTTTCAAACCTAAATCAACAATTGTATGATATGGAAATTGCCGAAATTCCCGACAATATTGATAATTTTTTAAGTGAATTGAAAAAGTACTTGGTCATTTTAAAGAAAATGAAAAATTAAACGACAAAGAAAAAGTTGTGTATTCTTTTTAAGAACTCATTTTTTGAGAATTTCATTCATATTAAAATTGTAATTTTGTTTATCAAATTATAAAAAATGCAACAATTTATTGGAATGGGTGTGGCTTTGGTAACACCTTTCAAAGACGATTTTACAGTGGATGTTGACGCACTTACAAAAATAGTGAATTTCAATATCGAAAATGGCACTAACTACCTGGTAGTCAATGGTACAACTGGTGAAAGTGCTACAATTTCTAAGGAAGAAAAAGAGTTGATTATCGATATTATTGTCAAAGCGAATAACAAAAGATTGCCTTTGGTTTTAGGAGTTGGAGGAAACAATACTTTAGAGGTTGTGAAAGAATTGAAAACGAGAGATTTATCACAATTTGACGGAATTTTATCTGTAGCGCCTTATTATAGCAAACCAACGCAAGAAGGTTTTTATCAACACTACAAAGCCATTGCAGAAGCTACTGAAAAACCAATCATTTTATACAATGTTCCTGGAAGAACAGCTCGAAATATGGAGCCAAGCACCACTTTACGTTTGGCAAAAGATTTTAAAAATATTGTTGCTGTGAAAGAAGCAGGCAACAATCAACAACAATATTACACGCTATTAAAAGACAAACCTGCTGATTTTTTAATTATTTCTGGAGACGATGATTTAGCTTTGGGCGTAACTTTGGCTGGCGGTTCAGGAGTAATTTCTGTGATTGGACAAGCGTTTCCAAAAGAATTTTCGAACATGATTCAATTAGGTTTGGAAGGAAAAAACAAAGAAGCGTATAAAATTCACTATAAATTGATGGAAATAATCAATCTTATTTTTGAAGAAAATAATCCTGCAGGAATCAAAGAAGTGTTATCACAACTCAATATTTGTTCAAATACAGTTCGTTTGCCATTGGTTGCTGCAACTGAAAATTTACATCAAAAAATTACTAATTTCATTTCGAATTTTTAATACAACAGAGAATTTAAAAATTCTAGATAAATTATAGGCGATCTTTTTCGAGGAAAATCTCAATAAAAAAGATTCAATTTAACTCAAATTCAACTAAATTTTACAGCTTTTTTAAGAGGTTTCCTTTTTGAAAAGTTGTATTTTTGTTTTTTACAAATATTACAAAATCCAAATTATGTTATCACCAATTATTGAAGAGGCTTTAAATGGCCAAATTAAAATCGAAGCACAATCATCACAAATATATCTAGCCATGGCTTCTTGGGCTGAAGTTCTTGGTTTTGAGGGAGTTGCCCAATTTATGTACGCGCATTCTGATGAGGAAAGAATGCACATGTTAAAGTTGGTGAAGTTCATCAACGAAAGAGGTGGTCATGCAAAAATTTCGGCGTTAGATGCACCTCCTACAGAATTTGGTTCTTTCAAAGAAATGTTTCAAGAATTGTTCAAACACGAAGTTAAAGTGTCAGCTTGTATAAATGATTTGGTTGATATTTGCCTGAAAGAAAAAGATTACGCAACTCACAATTTTTTACAGTGGTATGTTTCAGAACAAATTGAAGAAGAGGCACTTGCCAGAAATATTTTAGATAAAATAAAATTGATTGGCGATGATAAAGGTGGGTTTTACTTGTTTGATAACGATATCAAATTACTAATTACTACCGCAAATAAAGCATAGTTTTTGTGATTATTATTGAAGATGGAAGCTTTTTTTTAGGCGTTTTTTATCTTCAAAATATCATTTTACTAATCCATATTTAATTCCTAATTTTGCCGAATGCAAAAATTTAAAAATTTAGCGTATTTAGTAGCTGTCAGCCTTTTGTTATTCTCTTGTGGAGAATACCAAAAAGTGTTGAATAAAGGTACTGCGGAAGATCAATACAAAATGGCTGTAAAAATGTACGAATCTCAAAAGTTCGGAAAAGCCATTCGTTTGTTCGAAAAAATTACACCTGCATACAGAGGAAAACCACAAATGGAAAGAATTCAATTTATGGTTGCTCAATCTAATTTTAATGAAAAAAATTATCAAACTGCAGGTTATTATTTTGATCGTTTTGCAAAGAATTATCCAACCAGTTCAAAGTTAGAAGAAGCGTCTTTTGCGTCTGCATTGAGTTACAAGTTAGCATCACCTGAATTTAGTAAAGATCCTACAGATACTGAAAAAGCATTAGAATCTTTTCAAAGTTTTATCAATGCATTTCCTAGTTCTGATAAACTAGAAGAAGCCAACAAGCATTATAAAGAATTGCGCTATAAATTGCAAAAAAAATACTTTGAAATCGCAAAAACCTATTACACAACTGCTGATTATGACATGAGAAATTACAAGGCTGCAATTCAGGCTTTTGATAACTTATTAGAGGATTATTTAGGTTCTGAGTTCAAAGAAGAAGCGTTGTATTACCGATTAAAAGCTGCGCATGATTTTACATTGAAAAGTTATGACAGAAGGAAGCCAGAGCGTATCAAAGATGCTATGGAAGCTTATGAAAAATTAATAAGAAATTATCCTGAAACGAAGTTTAAAGTTGAAGTGGATAAAATGATCGCAAAATTGCAAAAAGAAAAAGAAAGAATAGATGATCTCATCGCAAAATCAAAAGAATTAGAAGATTCAAAATAAAAATAAAAAAATGGATTATAAAGATACAAAAGCTGCTATAAGTACAATTACTTACAACAAAAACGAAATTGAAGCGCCGACACAAAATATTTATGAAGCGATTTCAATCATTGCAAAAAGAGCAGAGCAAATCAATTCTGATTTAAAAATTGAATTGGTTGATAAGTTAGATGAATTTGCTACTTACAATGACAGTTTAGAGGAGGTTTTTGAAAATAAAGAACAAATCGAAGTTTCTAAATTTTATGAGCGTTTACCAAAACCAACTGCATTAGCTGTTGAAGAGTGGTTAAATGGAAAAGTGTATTTTAGAACTCCAGATTCGGAATAATGTCTGTTTTAAGCGGAAAAAAAATTCTTTTAGGCATTACTGCAGGAATTGCCGCTTATAAATCAGCAAATTTAGTTCGGTTATTTATAAAATTAGGCGCAGAAGTCAAAGTAATGATGACTCCTGCGTCTAAAGATTTTATAACACCTCTCACTCTTTCTACACTTTCTAAAAATCCAGTTCATTCTTCGTTTTATGATCAAGAAAATGACAATGAACTTTGGAACAATCATGTTGAATTAGGTTTATGGGCTGATTATCTACTAATAGCTCCAGCAACTGCAAATACCTTGTCAAAAATGGCAAATGGCACTTGCGATAACTTGGTATTGGCAACTTATTTATCTGCGAAATGTCCTGTATATTTTGCGCCAGCAATGGATTTAGACATGTACAAACATTCCTCAACTAAAGAAAACCTTCAAAAATTAGAAAGTTTTGGAAATAGAATGATTCCTGCAACTTCTGGAGAATTGGCAAGTGGTTTGGTTGGTGAAGGAAGGATGGCAGAGCCAGAAGATATCGTTACTTTTATTGAAAATGATATTTTAAGTAAATTACCTTTGAGAGGTAAAAAAGTTTTGATTACTGCTGGTCCAACTTATGAAGCGATTGATCCTGTGCGTTTTATTGGAAATCATTCTTCAGGAAAAATGGGTTTTGAAATTGCCAAACAAGCAGCCAATTTAGGTGCTGAAGTTTTTTTGATTACTGGTCCAACAAATGAGGAAGTGAAGCATTCTTTCATCAAAAGAATTGATGTAATTTCTGCCGAAGAAATGTTCAAGGCATCACACGAATATTTTAATGAGGTTGATATTGCCATTTTATCAGCAGCAGTAGCAGATTACAAACCAAAAAATGTTGCAACTCAAAAAATAAAAAAGAAAGATGCAACGTTATCCATTGAATTAGCACCAACCAAAGATATTTTAGCTTCATTAGGTAAGATAAAAAAGCAACAGTTTTTAGTAGGTTTTGCATTAGAAACTGAGAATGAAATTGAGAATGCAACATCTAAATTAGTGCGTAAGAATTTAGATATGATTGTTTTAAATTCTTTGCAAGATAAAGGAGCAGGTTTTGCTACAAACACAAATAAAATTACTATCATTGATAAAAATTTGAACACAACCGTTTTTGATTTGAAATCAAAATCAGCTGTTGCCAAAGATATTATCTCTATAATCATACAAAAATTAGATGCGTAAACTTGTTTTTTTTACTGCCTTTTTATGGTGTTTCAATTTATTTTCACAAGAAGTAAATTGTTTGGTAAAAATAAATTATGAACAGCTTGGAGGTTCAAATAGACAAATTTTTCAGACGTTAGAAAAAGCGTTGACAGAGTTTACCAACCAAACAAAATGGACAAATAGAGTTGTAAAACCTGAAGAGAGAGTAGATTGTGCCATCAATATTATCATCACTTCTAGAGAAGATAATAGGTTTACAGGGACCTTACAAATTCAATCGTCAAGACCCGTTTTTGGCTCAACCTATGCAACCCCTTTATTGAATATCAAAGACAATGATTTTACGTTTAGATACAATGAATTTGATCCGATAATTTACAATAGAAACTCCTTTGACAGCAATTTAACTTCTACTATTGTTTTTTACATTTATACAATTTTAGGAGTTGATGCGGATTCTTTTTCAAAATACGGTGGAGAATTTGAATTGAAAGAAGCTCAAAATGCCATGTTACAAGCGCAACAAAGTGGCATTGCTGCTTGGCAAAATGTGGTTGGAAAACAAAATCGATTTTTATTAATTGATGATTTATTATCCCCGAATTTAAAAACATTCAGAGATGTTGTGTACGAATATCATATCAAAGGATTAGATAATTTTGAAGCGAATAAAGATGTTGCCAAACAAACCATTGAAGATAGCGTTTTGAAAGTAGAGTCTTTATTTAACAAAACGATTGGTAATTATTTAATCAGAGTGTTTTTTGATGCTAAAGCTGATGAAATTGTAAATATCTACGGTGATGGACCAAAAACAAGAAATGCTGCTAGATTAGTTACATCACTCAGAAAAATTTCTCCAAATAATAGTTCAAAATGGCGAAATTTAGAGTAAGATTTTACTACTTTCTAAGAAAAGAATTCGTTAATTTTATTCTTTAAAATAAACCAATTTTGCTTACACACTTATCCATCAATAACTACGCTTTAATCAATCAATTAGATATTGATTTTTCTTCGGGTTTGTCAATCATTACTGGTGAAACTGGTGCTGGAAAGTCCATTCTTTTAGGTGCTTTAGGATTGGTTTTAGGAAACAGAGCTGATTTATCATCTTTAAAAGATACCTCTAAAAAATGTGTTGTTGAAGCTAAATTAGACATCACAAACTATAACTTACAAGATTTTTTTGAAACTGCTGAGTTGGATTATGAAAACCTGACCATTATCAGAAGAGAAATTTTACCTTCAGGAAAATCGAGGGCTTTTGTGAATGACACACCTGTTAATTTATCGGCATTAAATGACTTAAAATCATTGTTGATGGATGTGCATTCGCAACATCAAACCATGCAATTGTCTGATGCCAATTTTCAGTTTTCAGTAATTGATGCACTGGCTAAAAATATCAATTTCATTGAATCGTATAAAAAAGGTCTTAAGATTCTTGCCAAACTAAAAAAAGAATTAGAAGTATTAGAGAAAAGTCAGCAAGAAGCAAACTTGCAATATGAATATAATTTGCATTTATTCAATGAGTTAGAAAAAGCTGAAATATTAGTTGATGAACAAGAAGAGCTAGAAGAAAAGCTTGAGAAACTTAATAATATTGAAGATATCAAACTCAATTTATCTGAAGCATTATCGATTTCTGTAAATGAAGAAATTGGTATTCAGAATTTACTTTTTACTTTAGAAAATCGTTTGTCGAAAATTGCGCCTTTTTCGAAAGAATATCAAGAATTATTAAGCAGAACTACCAGTGTAAAAATAGAGTTAGACGACATTGTTACAGAACTAGAAGATGCGAATGAACACATTGAATTTGATCCAATTGAAGCTGAACAAATCAATGATAGATTACAACTTTTGTATAATTTACAAAAAAAACATTACGTAAATTCCAATGCTGAACTATTAGTTGTCTTAGAGGAATTATCAGAAAAAGTAAGTCAAGTTGAAAATGCAGATGAAAATATCAAACAAAAAAAGAATGAAATTGAAACTGTTGCTGCTAAATTAGATAGTGTTGCTCTCAAAATTTCTGAATCAAGAAAAAAAGTAGTCCCTAGTTTGCTTAAGGAATTACAGTTATTATTGTCAGATTTAGGAATGCAAAATGCGCGTTTTTCTATAAAAATCAATTCAACAAAAAACTATTTTTTAAACGGAAAAGATGAATTAGAATTCCTTTTTTCTGCCAATAAAGGTGGTAATTTTGGGGAGTTAAAAAAAGTAGCTTCTGGCGGAGAATTATCTCGAATTATGCTTTCCATCAAAAAAATATTATCAGAAAACATGCAATTGCCAACCATTATTTTTGATGAAATTGACACAGGAGTTTCTGGTGAAGTTTCTAATAAAATTGCAGCAATTATGCAGTTAATGAGCAAACACATGCAAGTAATTACCATTACGCATTTGCCGCAAATAGCTTCCAAAGGAACGCAACATTACAAGGTTTTTAAGGAAGAGATTAATGGAGAAACAACCACGCAATTAAAAAAATTAAATGCAGAAGAACGTGTGAGAGAAATTGCAGAAATGTTGAGCGGAAAAGAGCTTTCAGAATCAGCAATCATTCATGCAAAAGAATTACTAAATTAAAGTTTATATTTGCAAAATAGTTAAAAGTTTTAAATTCAAAATTCAAATTTTTAAAATAGCAAACAACCAACACCCATAAACCAAAAACAAGAAATATGTATAATTTATTAAAAGGAAAAAAAGGAATCATTTTTGGGGCATTAAATGAGCATTCAATAGCTTGGAAAGTTGCAGAAAGAGCGCATGAAGAAGGAGCTGAATTTGTATTAACAAATGCGCCAATTGCAATGAGAATGGGAGAATTGAATGGTTTAGCAGCAAAAACTGGTTCGCAAATTATTCCTGCAGATGCTACTTCAATGGAAGATTTAACCAATTTAGTTGAAAAATCCATGGAAATTTTAGGCGGAAAATTAGATTTCGTTTTACATTCTATTGGTATGTCAGTGAACGTTCGTAAAGGAAAACATTATACAGATCCAAATTACGATTTTACAACCAAAGGTTGGGATGTTTCTGCAGTTTCTTTTCACAAAACCATGAACGTTTTGTACAATAAAAAAGCCATGAATGATTGGGGAAGCATTGTTGCTTTAACCTATATGGCCGCACAGAGAGTGTTTCCCGACTACAATGATATGGCTGATAATAAAGCGTATTTAGAGAGTATTGCTCGTAGTTTTGGGTACTTTTTTGGTCGCGACCATAAAGTTCGTGTCAACACAATTTCACAATCTCCAACTCCAACAACAGCTGGAAGTGGCGTAAAAGGTTTTGATGGATTTTTAGCATACGCAGATCAAATGAGTCCATTAGGTAACGCAACCGCTTTAGAATGTGCAGATTACACGCTAACTTTATTTTCTGATTTAACAAAAAAAGTAACCTTACAAAATTTATTTCATGATGGCGGATTCTCAAATATGGGAGTTAGTGATGCTGTAATGACTAAATTTGTAGATGAAAAATAATTTTTTTAGAAGCTAATCCTGCTTTCGCTACTCGCTTTTTTTGTGCCCAAAAAGAGCTCAAACAAACCGCTCAATCAGGGCTAAGCTAGTTTGCTAACATTAGAAATACTCTAAATTTAAAAGTATATAAAAGTTGAAAGGCATTCATTGTTTTTCAACTTTTTTATTTCTTACTTTTGAAGTTAATTAGAAAGAATAATTTTCCTTTGAAACTCAATTTCTCCATCATCATTCCTGTGTACAATCGTCCTAATGAAATTGACGAATTGTTAGAAAGTCTTGCAAAACAAGATTTTCAAGAAAATTTTGAAGTCTTGATTATTGAAGATGGTTCTTCATATAAATGCGATGTTGTTGTTGAAAAATATCAAGAAAATTTAAATATTCGTTATTTTTTCAAAGAAAATTCAGGTGCTGGTAATTCTCGCAATTTCGGAATGCAACAAGCTTTAGGAAATTATTTTATCATTTTAGATTCAGATGTGATTCTTCCAAGTCATTTTTTTTCTGCGATTAAAAAATCTTTAGAAACTAATTTTACAGATGCTTTTGGTGGTCCTGATACAGCTCATAAAACTTTCACTTCTTTACAAAAAGCCATCAATTACTCCATGACTTCCTTTTTAACAACAGGTGGAATTCGTGGAAAAAAACATGCTGTTGGTAAGTTTCAGCCACGAAGTTTCAACATGGGGATTTCTAAAAATGCATTTGAAAAAAACAATGGTTTTAGTGAAATGAAAATTGCAGAGGATATTGAATTGACTTTTCGTTTGTGGGAAAACGGCTTTGAAACACAATTAATTCCAAATGCCTTTGTATATCATAAAAGAAGAGGTTCATTGCGTGATTTTTTCAATCAAACCTATCAATTCGGAAAAGCAAGACCTCTTTTAACTCAACAATACCCCCAAAGTGCTAAAATAACCTATTGGTTTCCGAGTGTTTTTTTAATTGGATTTGATTTTGGTATCTTGATTGCTATTTTTGATTATCCTCAAATCATGGCTATTTATGGTATTTATTTTATAATGATTTTTATAGATTCATTATTTCAAAATAAAAATGCCAAAGTTGCTATTTTAAGTATAATAACAACGTTCACTCAATTTTTAGGCTATGGTTTTGGATTCTTAGAATCGCAATTTTTTAATCAGAAACATTAATTTTATTCAACGTTTTTATTTTTAAATCAACTAAGTTAGTTGTTTTTGTCTCAAAGAAAACTGTTTTTGTTTGATTTGGTAACACATCAAAAAAGTTATCTGAAAAATGTCCTTTATCTTTTGTGAATAAAAAAACATCTTTCAATAAAACTGTGCTTTCTATTGTGATTGAAAAACCCTTATCTGTTTTGACTATTTTTTGCTGAATATTGCTTTTAGGTAATTTTAATTCTTTGGGTTTTACAAAATAGAAATAGGATGTTTGATTGTTGAATTTGGTTATTAAAAGAGTCGATTTTTTATCAATTTTAGCAATAGGAAAATGATAAAATTCCTGACTGCTGTTTTCTATCGACTCAATTTCTTTAACATCTGACCAAATCTCATTTCCATAAAAATCAATAATTTTTAGTTCTAATGTTCCTTTTATGGTTTGAAAAGTATCATTGATGATATAAGTTTTTACATTATTTTTTTCAATAATTGATGAAACTAAAACATTTTCAAACGCATTTTTCACTTTATATTGCAACGCTTTCCAATTGCCGAAATAATCAATTCCTGACCAAGAAATTGCTGGCCAGCAATCATTTAGCTGCCAATATAAGGTTCCCATATTGTAGGGTTTTGCTCTTCTTTGTGCTTCAATTCCCATCACAATTCCTTTTGCTTGTAACAACTGGCTTACATACACATAATCCTCATCTGAAGTCGGGATTTTGTAATCACGTTTCATGTATTTTTCCATCAATTCAAATCCTTTTGGATGTTTCTGATGCGATTTTATAGCTTCAGTTTTTAAATCAATTTCATTTTTTTGATTGATATATTTTACAGTTTCAAAACTTGGAAATGACTGAAAACCAAACTCACTCATAAATCTTGGAACTTTTTGTAATAAATGTTCAAATGGTTTTTCATCATGCCAAATCCACCAATCATGTGCATCACCTTCTAATAAATATTTTGGATTTCCTCTGCCATATTTTGGAGATGTTTCCCAGTAATCAGTATGGCTATGTTTAGCCACAATGAATGGTAAAATTTTTTTAAAAAGTGTCAGATAATTGCCCCAAATTTCATTTTTTTCTTTTTTTCCTCTGTTATTTTACCAACCCCAACGTTTCCAAGCTTCAGAATTTTCATTATTTCCACACCACAAAGCAATTGATGTGTGATTTCGTAGTCTTTTTACTTGATATTCAGCTTCCTCTGAAACATTTTTTAAAAATACTTTATCTCCAGGATACATAGCGCATGCGAACATAAAATCTTGCCAAACTAAAATGCCTTTTTCGTCACACAAATCATAAAAAATATCGTTTTCATAAATTCCTCCTCCCCAAACTCGTAACATATTCATATTGGATGTTACTACATCCGAAAGCAATTTTTCATAATGTTGATTGGTCACTTTATGTTGAAAACTATGCATTGGAATTAAATTTGATCCTTTTGCATACACTGGTTTTCCGTTCAATTCGAAATAAAAGGATTGTCCAATGGAATCTTTTTGAGCAACTAATTTGATGGTTCTGATGCCTTTTTTGATGATTTTTTGATCTATTAATTTATTTTTTAGGAATAACTTAAAATCAAATCGATACAAATATGGATTTCCCAAATTGTGTGTCCACCAAAGTTTTGGATTGTCAATTTTTATTGGAATTGTAAGTTTGTTTTCTCCCTTTTTGAGATGAATTCCAGTAATTATTTTTTTAGAATAAATCCAAGTTTCTAATTCCACAAATTTTTCTACTTCACTTTCAATAATAATGTCTGCTGATAAAACTGCTTTTATTGCGGTTAAAGAATCTTGTTTTATATAAATATCTGAAATAATGGCATCATCCCAAGTTTTTAGATACACATCTTTCCAAATTCCATAAGAATTTAAACTTGGCCCCCAATCCCAACCATATTGAAATTGTGGCTTTCGAGTGAAAACTCTATTCTTCACAGGTAATTGATACCAAATTTCGGTTTCTTTTTTTAATTCGATATCATTAAAATTCTCAAATACAACTCTTACATTATTTTTTGCTTTGGCGCTTTTTTTAATATCAATGATATACTTTTTAAAAGCGTTGTTAACTTTTAAAATGATGGAATCATTAAAATATATGGTTGCATAGGTGTCTAAACCATCAAAATGAAGTTCGATATTTTTCTTTTGGAGTTGTTTTTTGGATAGAGAAAAAGTGGTTTTGTATTCCCAGTTTTCTTTTGAAACCCACCGCGTACTATCTTCATTCGTTTTTACGAATGGATTTTCTACCATTTTTTGATCCATTAAATCTGAAAAAATAGTTCCAGGTACAGATGCTGTTTGCCATTCTAAAGTATCAACTCCTTTGAATTCCCAGTTTTCTAAAAGTATTATTTTTGTCGGTAAATTTTCATTTTTACAACTCAATATTCCAAAAACAAAGAGAAAATATAAAAATCTATACATTTTTTATTAATTTAAGAATCGTTTTAATAGTCTCAATATCAGAAACTGTTTGCGTTGTTTTATCAAAAAAAACGCTTTTTTCATGGGTAATTATTTTTGAAGCGGAAGTGTGAATCTCTTCAAATCCTTCATTTTTAAAAAGTGCCACATTATATTTGTTAATACCACTTCCTGGTAAAATAGTCAATTTATTCTCTGCTATTTTTTTAAGCTCAATAAGTAAATCAATTCCCTTTGAAGCTTTTTCTTTGGTGCCTGAAGTTAAGATTCTGTCAACGCCTAATTCTTGTAAAATGAGAACTGCTTTTTTTGGATCTTTGACTACATCAAAAGCTCTGTGAAATGTAAATGAAAGTGGTTTTGATAGCGCAATAAGTTGTTTGGTTTTTTCAATATCAATTTCATTGTTTTTCGTCAAAATACCTGAAACAATTCCTTGAAATCCCATTTTTTTGGATAAGAGAATGTCTGTTTTCATTTGTTCAAATTCTGAAATAGTATAACAAAAATTACCACTTCTAGGTCTAATTAAGACATGTACAGGAATTGAGATTTTTTCAGCAATTTTTTGCAACAATCCGTAACTTGGTGTGATGCCACCTACTGATAATTCTGAACAGATTTCTATTCTGTGTGCGCCAGCAATTTGAGCATTTACTGCTGATTCATAAGAGTTTGCACAAATTTCTAATATCATTATTCAATAATTATTTCATCAATAAATGTCCAAGCTTTATTTCCTGAGCCTTGTTTTCCATCTGGAATAATCCCGTAATTTGTAATGGTTAATTTTATTTTTTTTATCACTTTTTGTTTAAACGTCTCATTAAAATTCACCAATAAATTACCATTATTTTTAAGAACAAAACTTCTTTTTTGTTCATTATCAAACTCAATTGAAATTTCTTTAGGAGCATAAATCCATTGGCCATTTCCATTGTGAAAGCGTGTTGAAATATTATTGATTTCAGTGTGTTTGTTAAATTCGATGGTAATTTCTACGTCTTCACCTGAAAATCCCAACCATTCTTTGTCTCCAAAACGTTTGTTATTTCCTGAAATACCATTGATCAATGCTTGTTTTCCTCCAGCATTATAAGCTTCATGAGGAGCAACATTTAAAGAGATTTTTGCACCAACAGCTTTGTGTAAATTGATTTTTTGTTCAAAAATACTTCCTAATTTTGTACCTTGTTTATTGAAAACAGACGCTTTTAAGGTTTGTGAATTTTCAATAGAAATTGGTTTTTCATATATTTTTGAATTGCTATTGGGTTCAGAATTATCAGTTGTGTAACGAATGTCTTTTCCTTTTGTTATGGTCTCAAATTCATAGAAAACTTTTCCATTTTTATTGATGAATTCACCTTTCACCTCATACAAATGATTGGCATACTGTACATTTTTTGCGTCTAATCTTTTATTGAAAAATTCCAAACGACTGATAAAATCATCATAATTTTTATGTTCTTTTGCACTCCAAACAACTTCGCTCAAAGCAACCATTCTTGGAAAAGCCATGTATTCTACTTTTTCAGGTGTTGATAAATATTCTGTCCAAACATTTCCTTGTGCACCCAACACAAATTTTGATTCTTGCTTAGTTAATTCATCCGGAATTGGATTGAAATTGTACACTTTTTTCAAGGGTAAAAATCCTCCAATTGCCAATGGTTCAGCTTCACTTTCAGATTGATAATAATCAAAATAACAATGCGAATTTGGTGTTAGAATTACTGTATGTTTTTCTTTGGCAGCATCAATAGCACCTTGATTTCCTCTCCAAGACATCACAGTTGCATTGGGTGCCAAACCTCCTTCTAAAATTTCATCCCAACCAATGATTTGTTTTCCTTTTTGGTTGATGTATTTTTCCATTCTTTTGATAAAATAACTCTGTAATTCATGTTCATCTTTCAAACCTTCTTTTTTGATTACATTTTGACAATGTACACAATTTTTCCAACGAGATTTTGGAGCTTCATCACCTCCAATATGAATATATTTTCCTGGAAATAAGGAAATAACTTCATCAATTACATTCTCAAGAAACTTAAAAGTGTTTTCATTTGTACAGTAAATATCTTCAAAAACACCCCATTTTGCAGCAACTTCAAGTTTGTTTCTAGTGCAACCCAATTCAGGATACGCAGCAATGGCAGCTTGAGAATGTCCAGGCATTTCTATTTCAGGAATCACTGTAATTTGTCTTTCAGAGGCATATTTTACAATGTCTTTAATTTCTTTTTGTGTATAAAATCCGCCATATTTTTTCCCATCAAATTGATGTGGCTCATCAGAAAAATGACCTATCAGAGTTTCATCTCTAAAAGCAGCAACTTTTTGTAGTTTGGGATATTTTTTAATTTCAATTCGCCAACCTTGATCATCTGTTAAATGCCAATGAAACGTATTCATTTTTAACATTGCCATTAAATCCAGGTATTTTTTAATAAAATCAACAGAAAAAAAATGACGAGAAACATCCAAATGCATTCCTCTATAAGCAAATTGTGGTTCATCTTGAATTTCTAAACACTGAATAGAAATTGTTTTTGATGATTTTTCAATTGGTAATAATTGCAGTAAACTTTGTATGGCATAAAAGGCTCCTTTTGAGTTTTTTGCACTAATTTCAATACTTTTTTTGGTGATTTTTAAAAAATAACCTTCTTCATTTTTAATAGAACTATCGATTTTAAACTCAATTTTTTTACCTGATTTTTTAGTCGAAAATTTAACTTGATAGGTTTCCTTAAGATACATTTCAAAATATTTTGAAACATCAATCACTTCTGAAGTCGAAATTAAATTCACATTTTCATCCAAAATAAAAAAACCATCTGTAATTTTTTGAGATAATGGTTTCGGGATTATGTTTGGTTCAATGGGTTTTATGGTTTCTTTTGTACTTCCAAGAAAAAAGAAAAGAATTATAAATTTTAAATAAACTTGAATTTTCATTTTAGTATCTTGTGTGCATAAAAGTAACAATCTATTTTCATGAAAATACAATTTTACGCTTTTTTTGTTTCGATATTTTTGCTTTTTTCTTGTGATTTTTTGCCTAAAATCAAAAATGGTAAAAAAAACAAGCAACTTATCAATTATGTAAATCCATTTATTGGAACTGGAGGTCATGGACACACTTTTCCAGGAGCAACTTTGCCTTTTGGAATGATGCAACTTTCACCAGATACACGTCTGGATGGTTGGGATGGCTGTTCAGGATATCATTATACTGACAACGAAATTTATGGATTTTCACACACACATTTAAGTGGAACTGGCGTTTCTGATTATGGAGATATTTTGTTGATGCCAACAAATAAAGCGATTTTAAATAATGGTTCTGATGGTAAAGAAGGTTATAAATCGAAGTTTTCTCATGAAAATGAAATTGCTGAACCCGGTTTTTATAAAGTGCTTTTAGAAAACACAAATATTGATGTTGAATTGACAGTTTCTAAAAGAAGTGGGTTGCATAAATACCAGTTTCCAACATCAGAAAATCAAATTGTTATTTTAGATTTAGAACATCGTGATGAACTTACAGGTTTTGAAATTTCTTTGCTCAAAAATGAAATTAGTGGTTATCGATTTTCAAAAGCTTGGGCTACAGATCAACGTTTGTTTTATCAAATTAAATTTTCACATCCAATAAAAGAATTGTTGAAAGATGATAAAATGAAACCCAAAAAAGTTGCGCTTCAATTTATCAATCCAAAAAATGAACCAATCATTGTAAAAATAGGAATTTCTGCTGTTGATATAGAAGGCGCAAAGAAAAATTTAGAAAAAGAAATTGGCAACAAATCGTTTGAAGAAGTTAAAAAAATCGCCCAAGAAACTTGGGAAAAACAATTGCAAAAAATTGTAATTGAAGACAATAATGAAAATCATAAAGTGAATTTTTATTCATCAATGTATCATACTATGATTGCGCCAAATTTGTATCAAGATATTGATGGAAGATACAGAGGAATGGATTTAGAAATTCATAAAACTATTGATTTTGAATATTATACCGTTTTTTCTTTGTGGGATACTTACAGAGCTGCTCATCCATTATACACCATTATTGAGCAAAAACGGACCAATGATTTTATAAATACTTTTTTGGCAAAATATGATGAAGGTGGCATCATGCCAATTTGGGATTTGTCAGCAAATTACACGGGTTGTATGATTGGTTATCATGCAGTGCCTGTAATTGCTGATGCGTTTTTAAAAGGAATCAAAAATTATGATGCTGAGAAAGCATTTGAAGCTATGAAACATTCTGCAATGAAAGATAAATTGGGATTGGAATCGTATAAAAAATTCGGATTTATTCCTGTCGAAAAAGAATCAGAATCGGTTTCTAAAACTTTAGAATATGCCTATGATGATTGGACAATTGCACAAATGGCGAAAACATTAGAAAAGGAAAATGAATACAAAATATTTATTCAAAGGGCTCAGAATTATAAAAACGTTTTTGATCCGGAAAGACAATTTATGAGAGGTCGTTTTAAGAATACTTGGTTTGCGCCCTTTGATCCTTATGAAGTGAATTTCAATTATACAGAGGCAAATGCTTGGCAATACAGTTTTTATGTTCCTCAAGATATTTCAGGTTTCATAAATTTACTAGGAGGAAAGCAAGCATTAGAAAATCAATTGGATAAATTATTTACCGCAAAAAATGAAACTTCGGGAAGAGATCAAGCAGATATTACAGGTTTGATTGGACAATATGCACATGGAAATGAACCCAGTCATCACATGGCATATTTGTATAATTTTGTGAATAAACCTTTCAAAACTCAAGAAAAAGTCCGTCAGATTTTAACAGAATTGTATCAAAATTTGCCTGATGGAATTTCAGGAAATGAAGATTGTGGGCAAATGAGTGCATGGTATATTTTTTCTTCTTTGGGATTTTATCCGGTAACTCCAGGTTCCAATCAATACATTATTGGAAGTCCGTTATTTGCAAAAGCAACCATCAATTTAGAAAACGGAAAATCATTTATGATCCAAGCTAAAAATAGTTCTTCAGAAAATAAATACATCAAATCAGTTCAATTGAATGGTAAAAATTATGAATTTTCATACCTGAATCATCGAGATATTATAAATGGCGGGAAATTAGTTTTTGAAATGACCAAGCAACCTACAAATTGGGGTACAAAAGATGCATTTATTCCGTCAACAGAAATTAAAGAACATCAAATTGTAGCAGCACCATTTATTGAAAAAGGAGAAATTGCTTTTAAAGGAAGTACAAAAGTTGAATTGCAATCCGTACAAAAAGATGTTGAAATATATTACAGATTAGGTTTTAAAGGAGTTTTTAAAAAGTATCAAACTCCTTTGACAATAGATAAGCATAGTACCCTTTCTCTGTATGCACAAAAAAACGGGATCAAAAGTGCAACAATTATAACTGATTTTTATAAAATCGACCCAAATATTAAAATCGAATTAAAAACAGCCTATGCAAATCAATACAATGCTGGCGGTGATAATGCATTAATTGATGGTGTTATTGGAACTGAAGATTTTAGGACAGGGACTTGGCAAGGATATTTTGATACTGATGTAGTTGCGATCGTTGATTTAGGAGCAGTAAAACCGATACAACAACTCCAAATCAATTTTTTAAAAGATCAACGAAGTTGGATCTTTTTACCAAAAGAAGTCGAAATTTTTACTTCCAATGATGGAAAAAAATTTAAAAAACATACTAATTTTCCTTTTCAAACTCCAGAAAATGAGGAAAATGTTTCTATAGAAACAATGAAATTATCAAAATTAGGAAATACGCGTTACATAAAGGTAATTGCAAAAAAAATAGGTACACTTCCCACTTGGCATTTAGGCTATAAACACGATGGCAGAAGTTGGTTGTTTGTAGACGAAATTCAAATAAAATAAGAATATGAAACGTAGAAATTTTTTAAAAAATAGTTTAGCAACAGGTGTTGGATTAATAACAATTTCAGGGACTTTATCAAGTTTCACTAAAAAATCAACTCAAAAATCAACTCTAATTTCAACCCCTATCAGACCTTTAGTCATTGCCACTTGGGATACGCCATTAGCAGTTGAAACTGCCGCAAAAATATTAGAAAAAGGAGGCTCAGCTTTGGATGCTGTTGAGCAAGGTTGCAGAATTGAAGAAGCCAATGAAAAAGGACAATCTGTTGGAAAAGGGGGATTGCCAGACAGAGATGGAAATGTCACTTTAGATGCTTGTATCATGGATTCAACAGGAAATTATGGAGCAGTTTTAGCGGTTAAAAATATCAAACACGTAATTTCTGTTGCACGAAAAGTGATGGAAGAAACTCCTCACGTGATGTTGGTTGGAGATGGAGCTCAACAATTTGCGATTTCAAAAGGTTTTGAAAAAGAAGATTTATTGACAGAGGCATCCAAAAAAGCTTGGGAAAAATGGAAAGAAACCTCCGAATACAAACCCATTATCAATATTGAAAATCACGATACCATTGGTATGCTAGCCATTGATAAAAATGGCAATATTTCTGGCGCTTGCACCACAAGTGGTTTAGCTTATAAAATGGCAGGTAGAGTAGGAGATTCCCCAATTATTGGAGGAGGTTTGTTTATCGATAATGAAATTGGAGGCGCATCTGCTACTGGTTTGGGCGAAGAAGTGTTGAAAACTGTTGGTAGTTTTTTGATTGTAGAATTAATGCGTCAAGGAAAATCGCCACAAGAAGCTTGTGAAATTGCGATTGACAGAATTGTCAAAAAACCTGGAAAAAACTTCAAGGATTTTCAAGTAGGTTATATTGCTGTGAATAAGCAAGGTGAAATTGGAGGTTATTCCATACACGAATGGTTTAGTTATAATGTATATCAAAATGGAGAAAATAAAAACATCAAATCTGATTTTTATAACAAAGGCTAACGTATGAGTTCATCAACCAAAAATTCCTATAAAAGTGCTTTTTTGTTTTTAACGACCTTGTTTTTTTTATGGGGATTTATCACAGTTTTAGTAGATAGTTTAGTGCCAAGATTGAAAGATGTTTTTGAAATGTCATATGCAAAAGCAGTATTGGTTCAGTTTGCATTTTTTACTGCTTTTTTTGTTTTTTCATTGCCAGCAGGATTTATTTTATCCAAAATTGGGTACAAAAAAGGAATTGTTTTCGGATTATTAATCATGTCTTTGGGGTGCTTGTTGTTTTTTCCAGCAGCAGAATATCGAAATTTTTCATTATTTCTGATAGGATATTTCACATTGGCTGGAGGAATCACAGTTTTGCAAGTAGCTGCAAATCCGTATGTTGCCTTGTTGGGAGGTGAAAAAGGCGCATCAAGCCGTTTGAATTTATCACAAGCTTTCAACTCTTTAGGAACCACAATTGCGCCCATAGTTGGAGCCTTATTTTTGTTGAGTGATTCCGTAAAATCATCTTCTGAAATTGGGTTGCTTACTGAAGTTGAGAGGAAAAATTATTACCTATCAGAGGCAGCAACTGTTCAAACTCCGTTTTTGTTGATTGCGCTTTCCATTTTTTTATTGGCGATTATTTTTGCATTTATCAACTTGCCCAAAGTAATGCAAGTAAGTCCAAAAGGAGGATATATAACGTTGCTTAAAAAGAAATCATTATTGATGGGTGCTTTAGGAATTTTTCTATACGTTGGTGTAGAAGTTGCTATTGGAAGCTTTTTAGTGAATTATTTTTTTGAGATGAATTTGGCAAATATAATTCTAGAAAACCAACTCATGATGCAAATTGCAAACACCATTGCAAATACTTTTAATAAAACATTTACAGATGCAGACCCAAAATCATTGTTGGGAATTTTTGTGATTTTTTATTGGGGAGGAGCCATGATTGGCAGATTTGTGGGTTCTTATTTAACTAAAATTATACCTCCAAGAAAAGTGCTAAGTATCTTTTCATTTTTTGCAATTTCTATGATTTTAATATCTATCAATACAAATGGATTAATTTCAATGTGGTCAATTTTAGCAGTTGGATTGTTTAATTCCATCATGTTTCCAACCATTTTTACATTGAGTTTAGAAGGTTTAGGCGATTTAAAAGCACAAGCTTCAGGGTTGTTATGTATGGCAATTGTTGGTGGCGCTATAATTCCATTCGCTTTTGGAAGTTTGATTGACAACTTTGGTTTTAAAACCGCATTTGTTTTGACAATTGTGTGTTATGGCTATATTTTGTTTTATGGACGATTTAAAGCAAGGAAAGTTTAGTTTTTTTAAAGTAAAATTATATTTCGTTAACTTAATGCGATTATCACTTCGGTTTAATGACTTATGATCGTCGTTAGTGTATTTAGTCTTTTAAAATTATAAAGACAATAGAAAAAAAGAAACCCAAAACAATAAAGTTTTGGGTTTTTCATTTTTTTAACAGCTAACAGCCTATTTCTTCTTCTGTTTCGCTTGTTGTTCTTGCGCTTGTTTCATGGCTTCGTCAATTCGTTGTCTGAATTTACTTACTTTGACAGGTTTTTTCTTGTTTTCTTCAATTTGAGCATGAATTTTTGCTTCGTCAATCACAAAATGTTTGATAAATAACATGATAAAAATCGTCAATAAATTCGAAACAAAGTAGTATAAACTCAAACTACTTGCATAATTATTGAAGAAAAACAACATCATAATTGGCGATAAATAAATCATTATTTTCATCATTTTAGCCATATCAGGCATGCCTTCTTGAGGTGGCATTTGCATATTGGCTTGCTGACTTTGATTCATTTGCATGTAAAAGAAAATAGCTACAGAAGCCAAAATCGGAAACAAACTTACGTGATCTCCATAAAATGGAATGGAAAAGGGCAGGGTAAAAATGGTGTCATAAGAAGACAAATCTGGCGCCCATAAAAAACCTTCTTGTCTTAAAGAAATATTTGTTGGGAAAAACTTAAACAGCGCAAAGAAAACTGGCATTTGCAATAAGGCAGGTACACAACCCGAAAGCATACTAACTCCAGCTTTTCGCTGAATTGCCATCGTTTCTTGCTGACGTTTCATAGCGTTTTCTTTACCAGGATATTTTTCTAAAAGCGCATTCAATTCTGGGCGAATTACCTTCATTTTTGCACTCGATAAATACGATTTATACACCAAAGGCGACATGATGATTCGTACAACGATTGTCATCAAAATGATGATCAATCCAAAGTTGGATAAAAATCCTTTTAAAAAGTTAAAAACTGGATAAAAAACAACTCTATTTAAAAATCCAAATATTCCCCAACCCAAATCAGAAATTTTAGCTAAATCAGTGTTTTCATATTTCTTTAAAAGATTATAATCACTCGGACCATAAAACCATTTCATGTTGTAATTCAACTCGCCACCAGCCAAAACTAAAGGTGTTTTCAATTCATATTTTTTGGTGAAAATGGTATCAACTTCGTCATTTAAAACCAAATCAGTAGAAGTAACAGTAGCTTTATCAAAAGGTTTGTCAGTCAATAAATTGGAAGTAAAAAAGTGTTGTTTATAAGCAACCCAATCAACGTTATTTACAACTTCAGATTTTCCTGCATTCAAATAATCAACTTCATCTTCAGCTTTAAAATAGTAGTATGAATACATTTTATTTTCAGTATTGATACTTTTTTCATTTCTGTAAGCATTCAAATTCCAAGTTAAATTGATTGGATTTGAGGAATTAAAAACACTATTCAAACCAGTTGAACGAATTGAAAAATCAACCATATATTCATTCGGTTTCATTTCATAACGATACTCTAAAAACTGGGAGTCAGATACTTTTGATTTCAGAGTCAATACTTGATTTTCACCAATTTTAGTAAATATTGGCTCAAAAAATAAGTCTTTGGTATTTAAAATTCTGTTGTCAGTGGTTCCAAAATTAATGTTGAAAGAAGCATTTTGATCTCTGATCAAATACAAAGGCATAGAATCATGAGTTTTGTATTTTTTCAACAAAGCTTCTGTAATTTGTCCACCTTTATTATCAATAGTCAACGTTACTAATTCATTTTCTAAAACAGTAACTCCTTCTTTTGCTTTTATTGCACCATATGCAAAAGCTCCAAATTTATTGGTTAAAGCTATTTGTCTTAAAGAATCATTTGATGAGCTTGGTGCTAAATTTTCTTCATTATTTTTAGTTGTTGTATCTGATTTTACAACTTTTTCTATTTTTTCTGTAGGCTCTTTAAGTTTAATTTCAGGTGCATTTGTATTGAAATACCAAAGCATAATACCTGCTAAAAGGATCATTCCAATCAGCGAATTGTAGTCGAATTTTTTTTCTTCCATGTGTGTGTATAAATGTCATTTTGTCAGATTATCAAAAAAAATATTGATAAAAGCGCGACAAATGTAGGTAAAACCCAGTTTATGATGGTTTTTGTTACTATATATTTTAAATTTATTATTTTTAAAAACTATTTCCGAATTATTTTTTAGACTGTTTTAAAGCAGCTTTTATAAAATCAACAAATAAAGGATGAGGTTTTAAAACGGTACTTTTATATTCTGGATGAAATTGCACACCCACAAACCAAGGATGATTAGGAATTTCAATTACTTCAACCAAGCCAGTTTTTGGGTTGGTTCCTGTAGCAATCATTCCAGCAATTTCGAACTGATTTAAATATTCGTTATTGAACTCATATCTGTGTCTGTGACGCTCTTTAATCATTGTTGATTGATATGCTTCAAACGCTTTTGAGTTTTTTGTTAACTGACAGTCCCAAGCTCCTAAACGCATGGTGCCTCCTTTTTCAGTCACGTTTTCTTGACTTTCCATTAAATTGATTACAGGACTTTTACAATCACTTTTCATTTCAGTTGAAAAAGCATCGGGTAAATTCAAGACGTTTCTGGCAAATTCAATCACTGCCATTTGCATACCTAAACAAATTCCGAAAAAAGGAATGTTATTTTCACGCGCATATTTTACAGCATTTATTTTTCCTTCAATTCCACGATCACCAAAACCTGGAGCAACTAAAATTCCATTAACTCCTTTTAATTTTTCTTCAAAATTATCAGCAGTTAAACTTTCAGAGTGCACCCATCTCACATTTACTTTGGTTTCATGAGACGAACCTGCATGAATAAACGCTTCTGAAATGGATTTATACGAATCTTGCAATTCAATATATTTTCCGATCAATGCAATTTCAACTTGCGATGTTGGATTTTTGTGCTTTCTTAAAAATTCATTCCAAGCTTTTAGTTCGGGTTTTTTATCTCTAGAAAGATGTAGTTTTTTCAAAACAACTTCATCCAAACCTTCTTCTAACATTAAATTAGGTACGTCATAAATTGTTTTTGCATCAATAGATTGAATAACGTCTTCTTTTTTAACATTGCAAAAAAGTGCCAATTTACGTCTGATATCATCTGAAATATGATGCTCAGTTCTACACACTAAAATATCAGGACTTACTCCACTTTGCATCAACATTTTTACTGAATGTTGTGTTGGTTTTGTTTTTAATTCTCCCGCAGCAGCCAAATATGGAACTAATGTTAAATGAATAACAATTGCATTTTCTTCGCCTTTTTCCCACAATAATTGACGAACAGATTCTACATAGGGTAAAGATTCAATATCACCAACTGTTCCTCCAATTTCAGTAATTACAATATCGTAATCACCAGTTTCACCTAAAATTTGAATTCGATGTTTGATTTCATCAGTGATATGAGGAATTACTTGAACAGTTTTTCCTAAAAACTCTCCCTTGCGCTCTTTATTGATAACAGATTGGTAAATTCTTCCTGTAGTAACATTGTTTGCCTGACTTGTTGGAATGTTTAAAAAACGCTCGTAATGCCCCAAATCTAAATCTGTTTCAGCACCATCATCAGTTACATAACATTCGCCATGTTCATACGGATTTAGTGTTCCTGGATCAATATTGATGTAAGGATCTAATTTTTGGATGGTTACAGAAAAGCCTCTTTCTTGCAATAATTTAGCCAAAGAAGCAGCTATAATTCCTTTTCCAAGTGATGAAGTTACGCCTCCTGTGACAAAAACGTATTTGGTTTTGTGCATGGTATTATTAGGTTTGGGCAAAAGTAAGATTTAAAGATTTTATTACAAATAAAAAACACTAAAAACATTCAAAAAAGAGGATGATTCTATGGATAAAAAATATTTTTAATTTTTTTTCAAATACTATTTGTCAAAAATAAAAACAGTTGTATATTTGCCCACGCTTTAAACAAGGTACGTTTACAGCAAATAAAATTAGTTTAGAAGACATTTAAGATAAAAAGAAATGAGCAAAAGAACATACCAGCCGTCAAAAAGAAAGAGAAGAAACAAACACGGTTTCAGAGAAAGAATGGCTTCTGCTAATGGAAGAAAAGTGTTGGCACGTAGAAGAGCAAAAGGAAGAAAAAAATTGACTGTTTCATCTGAATCAAGACCAAAAAAATAAATGATTAACAATTTGTTAATATATAAGGTGTTACTTTTTTTAGTAACACCTTTTTTTATATCTATTGAGTAACTATTTTTACAAATTCATAATTTACAACTACTTACCATGCCAAAAAGAAAAGACCTCAAATCAATTTTAATTATCGGATCTGGACCCATTGTTATAGGACAAGCTTGCGAATTTGATTATTCAGGCTCCCAATCTTTACGCTCTTTAAGAGAAGACGGAATCGAAACTATTTTAATCAATTCCAATCCTGCAACCATCATGACTGATCCTTCTATGGCAGATCATGTGTATTTGTTGCCTTTAACAACAAAATCAATTATTAAAATTTTAAAAGAACATCCTCAAATTGATGCAGTTTTGCCAACAATGGGTGGTCAAACAGCTTTGAATTTATGTATCGAAGCAGATACCAAAGGAATTTGGAAAGATTTTGGAGTGAAATTAATTGGAGTTGATATCAATGCCATTAACATTACAGAAGATAGAGAACAATTTAGAGAATTGATGTTGAAAATTGGAGTGTCAATGGCCCCTCAAGCAACAGCAACCTCTTTTTTAAAAGGAAAAGAAATCGCTCAAGAATTTGGTTTTCCTTTAGTGATACGTTCTTCTTATACTTTGGGTGGAGCAGGAGCATCCATCGTATATAAAGCGGAAGATTTTGACGAATTATTACGAAGAGGTTTAGAAGCATCACCAATTCATGAGGTGATGATTGACAAAGCAATGATGGGATGGAAAGAATATGAATTGGAATTGTTGAGAGATCATAATGACAATGTGGTGATTATTTGTTCTATTGAAAATATGGATCCAATGGGAATTCATACAGGAGATTCGATTACAGTTGCACCAGCAATGACTTTATCAGACAAAACGTATCAAAAAATGCGTGATATGGCAATCCACATGATGCGCTCAATTGGTGATTTTGAAGGAGGTTGTAATGTGCAATTTGCAGTTTCTCCAGATGAAAAGGAGGATATTATAGCGATTGAAATCAATCCACGAGTTTCTCGTTCGTCAGCTTTGGCGAGCAAAGCAACAGGATATCCTATTGCGAAAGTGGCCACAAAATTAGCAATTGGTTATACTTTAGATGAATTAGAAAACGGAATTACCAAATCAACTTCTGCTCTTTTTGAACCAACGTTGGATTATGTCATCGTAAAAATTCCACGTTGGAATTTTGATAAATTCGAAGGCTCAGACAGAACTTTAGGACTACAAATGAAAGCAGTTGGAGAAGTTATGGGAATTGGACGTTCGTTTCAAGAAGCCTTACACAAAGCAACGCAATCACTTGAAATTAAGCGAAATGGGTTAGGTGCAGATGGCAAAGGTTACACAGATTACAATCAAATTATAGATAAATTGACCAATGCAAGTTGGGACCGTGTTTTTGCCATTTATGATGCAATTGCCATCGGAATTCCGTTGAGTAAAATATACGATATCACAAAAATTGACATGTGGTATTTGAAACAATACGAAGAATTATTTCAATTGCAAAAGGAAATTTCAACCTATACTATTGATACAATTACGAGAGATTTATTACTCGAAGCAAAGCAAAAAGGCTATGGTGACAGGCAAATTGCACACATGTTGGATTGTTATGAAAGTGAAGTTTATAAAAAACGAGATGAACTAAAAGTGCAACGTGTTTATAAATTAGTAGATACGTGTGCAGCTGAATTTACGGCAAAAACGCCATATTATTATTCAACGTTTGAAAACGAAATTGAAACTGCTGATGGCCAAATTGTCATTGCCAATGAAAGTATTGTAACTGATAAAAAGAAAATAGTCGTTTTAGGTTCAGGACCAAACAGAATTGGACAAGGAATTGAGTTTGATTATTGTTGTGTACACGGAGTTTTGGCAGCTTCAGAATGTGGTTATGAAACCATCATGATTAATTGTAATCCTGAAACAGTTTCTACGGATTTTGATACGGCTGATAAATTGTATTTCGAACCCGTTTTTTGGGAACATATTTATGACATTATTCGTCATGAAAAACCAGAAGGAGTCATTGTACAATTAGGTGGACAAACGGCCTTAAAATTAGCAGAAAAATTAACCAAATACGGAATTAAAATCATAGGAACTTCTTTCGAAGCATTAGATTTAGCGGAAGATAGAGGAAGTTTTTCTGAATTATTAAAAAGCAACAACATTCCATATCCAGATTTTGGTGTAGCAGAAACTGCAGATGAGGCATTGGCTTTGGCAGATGAATTGGATTTTCCAATTTTAGTGAGACCAAGTTATGTATTGGGAGGGCAAGGAATGAAAATTGTTATCAATAAAGAAGAATTGGTAGAGCATGTAGTAGATTTGTTGCGCAAAATTCCAAATAACAAACTGTTGTTAGATCATTATTTAGATGGTGCCATTGAAGCAGAATCTGATTCTATTTGTGATGCTGAAGGAAACGTATATATCATTGGAATCATGGAGCATATTGAACCTTGTGGAATTCATTCTGGCGATTCAAATGCTACGTTACCAGCCTTTAATTTGGGTGATTTAGTAATGCAACAAATTATAGATCATACCCATACAATTGCAAGAGCATTAAAAACAGTAGGTTTGATTAACATTCAATTTGCCATTAAAGAAGATATTGTGTATATCATTGAAGCCAATCCAAGAGCCTCAAGAACAGTACCTTTTATTGCAAAAGCGTATAAAGAACCCTATGTAAATTATGCCACAAAAGTAATGTTGGGCCACAATAAAGTTACCGATTTCAAATTCAATCCACAGTTGGAAGGATATGCTATCAAACAACCTGTTTTTTCATTTGATAAATTTCCGAATGTAAATAAAAAACTAGGTCCTGAAATGAAATCAACAGGCGAAAGTATTTTGTTTATTGATAGTCTGAAAGATGACGAATTTTACAATTTATATTCTCGAAGAAAAATGTATTTGAGTAAATAATTTTGATTTTATATCACAATTACAAGCATCCAATTTTGGATGCTTTTTTTATGGAATTCATCATTCATTATTATTTTTATTGATGAAATCAAAAAGAACAAATTTTATTAGACATCGTATTTTTAATCTATTTAAAACATTGTTATTCAGTTTATTATGTTAATGATTTACAGTTGAATATAATGTTATAAAAAGCATTTTATCTGATGTAAATAATAGAAAGTTTACTTTTGGAAGCTAGTAGAAATTACAATTGAAAATTATAGAAATATGGCAAAAACATTGTTTGACAAAGTATGGGATTCACACGTAGTTCGTAGTATAGAGGATGGTCCAGATGTATTTTTTATAGATCGCCATTTTATTCACGAAGTAACAAGTCCTGTCGCTTTTTTGGGATTAGAGAGCAGGGGAAATAGTGTTTTGTATCCTGAAAGAACCTTTGCAACTGCTGATCATAACACACCAACCATCAATCAACATTTACCTGTTGAGGATCCACTTTCTGCAAATCAATTGGATGCCTTAGAAAGAAATGCAGCAAAACACGGAATTTCACATTGGGGTTTAGGCAATAAAAATAACGGAATTGTGCATGTTGTTGGTCCTGAAAACGGAATTACTTTGCCAGGTTCAACCATTGTTTGTGGAGATTCTCATACTTCAACTCATGGTGCTTTTGGTGCTATTGCTTTCGGAATTGGAACATCAGAAGTTGAAATGGTGTTGTCAACGCAATGCATCATGCAACCAAAACCTAAAAAAATGCGCATCAATATCAATGGCAAGTTAGGTTTGGGTGTAACTCCAAAAGATGTGGCATTATTTATCATTTCTAAACAAACTACTTCAGGAGCAACAGGTTATTTTGTGGAATATGCAGGAGAGGTTTTTAGGAATATGTCTATGGAAGGACGAATGACAGTATGCAATTTATCTATAGAAATGGGTGCAAGAGGAGGAATGATTGCTCCTGATGAAAAAACATTTGAATATATAAAAGGTCGTGCTTTGACTCCAAAAGGTAAAGATTGGGACAAAGCTATGGAATATTGGAAAACATTACATACAGATAATGATGCAACTTTTGATGTAGAATTTCACTACAAAGCAACAGATATTGAGCCAATGATTACCTACGGAACCAATCCAGGCATGGGAATGGGCGTTACCAAATCAATTCCCAATGCTTCGCAAGTTGAAGGTGGTGTTGAAACCTATAAAAAATCACTGGGATATATGCATTTTAATGAAGGGGAAAGTATGATTGGTAAAAAAATCGATTATGTCTTTTTAGGTTCTTGTACCAACGGAAGAATTGAGGATTTTAGAGCATTTTGTTCTATTGTGAAAGGACGAAAAAAAGCAGATCACGTTATTGCTTGGTTAGTACCAGGTTCACACAAAGTCGTAGAACAAATCAAATCAGAAGGATTGGATGAAATTATTTCTGATGCTGGTTTTGAGTTAAGAGAACCAGGATGTTCAGCTTGTTTAGCCATGAATGATGATAAAGTTCCTACAGGAAAATTAGCAGTTTCTACATCAAACAGAAATTTTGAAGGCCGTCAAGGTCCAGGATCTAGAACGCTTTTGGCATCGCCATTAGTAGCAGCAGCATCAGCAATTGAAGGCGTTGTGACAGATCCTAGAAAATTGTTAGTTAGTTAATAAGAGTAAGTTATAAATTAACTTAAAAAATAAAATTTATATGTTCAGTTTGTGGAGGTTTAGACTTTAAAAACCTGAAATATTAAAAACGAAATAAAATATGGCTTACGATAAATTTGTAACATTAAAAAGCACAGCATATCCATTACCTATTGAAAACGTTGATACAGACCAAATTATTCCTGCACGTTTTTTAAAAGCTACTGAGCGTGTAGGTTTTGGAGATAATTTCTTTAGAGATTGGCGTTACAATGCTGATGGAACTCCAAAATCTGATTTTCCACTGAATAAAGAAATTTATGCAGGAGGTAAAATTTTAGTTGGAGGAAGGAATTTTGGGTCAGGTTCTTCTCGCGAACATGCAGCCTGGGCTGTGTATGATTTTGGCTTGCGATGCGTTATTTCTTCAGCTTTTGCAGATATTTTTAAAAATAATTGTTTAAACATTGGTGTTTTACCAGTACAGGTTTCTCCTACTTTCGCAGCAAAATTGTTTGATGCCATTTTTGCTGAGCCAAAAACTGAAATTGAAGTAGATTTACCATCCCAAACGGTAACATTGTTAGCAACTGGTGAATCAGAGAAATTTGAGATCAATTCATACAAAAAAGAAAATATGTTGAATGGTTTTGATGATATTGATTATTTAAAAAATATCGAAGAAGAAATCACCACTTTTGCACAAACAAGACCTTTTTAATTCGTTTTTTTCATTCTATGGAGCAAAGGAAGATTGAAATTATGGACACAACACTTCGTGATGGAGAACAAACATCTGGAGTGTCTTTTTCTGTTTCTGAAAAATTAACGATTGCAAAATTATTACTAGAAGAATTAAAAGTTGATCGAATCGAAATTGCTTCAGCAAGAGTTTCTGATGGCGAAATGCGAGCAGTTCAAAAAATAACAGAATGGGCTTCTCAAAATAATTTTCTTGATAAAATAGAAGTATTGACTTTTGTTGATGAAGGAAAGTCTATAGATTGGATGTTGTCAACAGGCGCAAAAGTTCAAAATTTATTGACAAAAGGTTCTCTAAATCATTTAATACATCAATTAAAAAAAACACCTGACCAGCATTTTTCTGACATCAAAAAAACGATTGGATTAGCTCAGAAAAACGATATTAAAACCAATGTTTATCTGGAAGATTGGTCAAATGGTATGCGAAATTCAAAGGAATACGTTTTTGAATATTTATCATTTTTAGCAACTCAACCCATTGAACGTATTTTATTGCCTGATACTTTAGGAATTTTAACTCCTTCAGAAACTTTTCAATTTATTTCAGAAGTTCGTGATAAATTTCCAACAATTCACTTAGATTTTCATGGTCACAACGATTATGATTTAGGGGTTGCCAATGCTATGGAAGCTGTAAAAGCTGGTATAAATGGTTTACATTTAACTGTAAATGGAATGGGCGAACGTGCTGGAAATGCACCAATGGCAAGTGTTATTGCAGTCATTAATGATTTTTTGGATGATATAAAAATCACTGCCAAAGAGAGTTCACTTCACAAAGTAAGCAAACTTGTTGAAAATTTTTCTGGATTTAGAATTCCTGTAAATAAACCCATTGTTGGTGCAAATGTTTTTACGCAAACTGCTGGAATCCATGCAGATGGTGATAATAAAAACAATCTTTATTTTAATGATTTAATGCCAGAACGTTTTGGTAGAAAACGAAAATATGCCTTGGGTAAAACTTCAGGGAAAGCCAATATTCAGAAAAATTTACAAGATTTAGGAATTAGTCTGAACAATGAAGAGCTCAAAAAAGTAACCCAAAGAATTATAGAACTGGGTGATAAAAAAGAAGTAGTTTCTCAAGAAGACTTGCCTTACATTATTTCTGATGTGTTGGATAGTGATTCCATTGAACGAAAAGTAGTTGTTGAAAATTATGTATTGGGTCATGCAAAAGGATTGAAACCATCCACAACGTTGATGCTAAAAGTAGAAGGCGTTTTATATGAAGCACATGCTCAAGGAGATGGACAATTTGATGCTTTTATGAATGCCTTGAAAAAATTATACAAAACTCATAGCAAAAAAACAATTCCAAATTTGATTGATTACACAGTTAGAATTCCTCCAGGAAGTAATTCTGATGCATTGTGTGAAACTATCATTACTTGGAAGAGTGATTCTAAAGAATTTATAACCAGAGGTTTAGATTCTGATCAAACTGTTTCTGCAATTAAAGCTACTGAAAAAATGTTGAACATTATCTAGACTGTTGTCTTTAGACGGTAGTATGTAGAAAAAATAAAAATAGAAACTAAAAATTGAATACGACAGTCCACTAAAGTCTTACGACTACTGTCTAAAAACTTAAATAATGAAATTAAAAATAGCCTTATTAGCAGGAGATGGTATAGGACCAGAAGTGATCGATCAAGCAGTAAAAGTTTCGAATGCTGTAGCACAAAAATTCGGACATGAAATTACCTGGAGACCTGCACTAACTGGTGCGGCAGCTATTGATGCTGTAGGTGAGCCTTATCCTGATGAAACCCATGAAATTTGTGCAACTTCTGATGCTGTTTTGTTTGGAGCCATTGGCCATCCAAAATATGATAATGATCCTTCAGCAAAAGTTCGTCCAGAGCAAGGTCTGTTGAAGATGAGAAAAAAATTAGGATTGTTTGCTAATGTACGTCCAACCTTTACATTTCCTTCTTTGTTAGATAAATCACCTTTAAAAAGAGAACGTATTGAAGGAACTGATTTGGTTTTTTTAAGAGAATTAACAGGCGGAATTTACTTTGGAGAAAAGGGTAGAAGAGATGATGGAGAAACAGCTTTCGATAATTGTGTTTATACAAGAGAAGAAGTAAAACGTCTGGCAAAAAAAGGCTTTGAATTGGCAATGACTCGTAGCAAAAAATTGTGTTGTGTTGACAAAGCCAACGTTTTAGAAACTTCAAGATTGTGGAGAGAAACTGTGCAAGCCATGGAAAAAGACTATCCTGAAGTAACAGTTTCGTATGAATTTGTTGATGCAGTTGCCATGCGTTTGGTTCAATGGCCTAATAGTTATGATGTATTAATTACAGAAAATTTATTCGGAGATATTTTAACAGATGAGGCTTCTGTAATTTCAGGTTCTATGGGATTAATGCCAAGTGCTTCGATAGGTTCTGATATCGGATTGTTTGAGCCAATTCATGGTTCTTATCCGCAAGCAACAGGAAAAAATATTGCAAATCCAATGGCAACGGTGCTTTCTGCTGCAATGATGTTCGAAAATTTTGGTTTGATGAATGAAGGAAAAGCTATTAGAGATGTTGTTGAAAAAGCTTTGTCGGAAGGTATCGTTACAGAAGATTTAGCCGATAATGGAAATTTTTTTGGAACAAAAGAAGTAGGAGACTGGTTAGCAAAAAATATTTAAATCGGATAGATTTTATAAAAAGCAAGAGAGACTGTATAATTAATTATACAGTCTCTCTTTATATTATTTAACTTTCATCAATTCAACATCAAAAATCAATGTTGCATTTGAAGGAATTACACCACCTGCACCACGTTCTCCATATGCTAAATCAGACGGAATAACTAATCTTGCTTTATCACCTTCTTTTAAAAGTTGAATTCCTTCATCCCATCCAGAAATTACTTGACCAATGCCTAGAGTAAAATCAATCGGTTCTTTGCGTTTATAAGACGAATCAAAAACTGTTCCGTCCAATAATTGACCTTTGTAATGTACTGAGACTTTTGATCCATTTTCAGCTTTTTTTCCGTCACCTTTTTGAATGATTTGATAACGTAAACCAGTTTTTGTTTCATTAAATCCAGCAGCAATTGTATCTAAAATTTCTTTTTGTTTTCTTTTAGCTTCCGCTTCATGCTTTGCTCTAGCTCCTTCAAAATTTCTAAAAGCTTCAACTGCATTGAATTTTTCTGCTTCAGATCCAACTCTTATAATTTCAATTGACATGGTATCGCCTTGCGAAACAGCATCAACCACATCCTGTCCTTCAACGACGGAACCAAAAACGGTATGTTTTCCATCTAACCAAGGAGTAGGAACGTGTGTAATATAAAATTGACTTCCGTTTGTTGCAGGACCTGAATTAGCCATTGCTAATTTTCCCGGGGCATTGTGTTTTAATTCTGGATGAAATTCATCATCAAATTTATAACCAGGATTTCCTGTTCCAGTTCCTAAGGGACAACCTCCTTGGATCATAAAATCAGGAATGACTCTGTGAAATTTTAATCCGTTATAATATGGAGCACCTTGAGGTTTTGAGCTGTTTTCAAGATTTCCTTCTGCTAAAGCAACAAAATTACCTACTGTTCCTGGTGTTCTTTCGTGCTCTAATTGTACTAAAATTTCACCTTTTTCGGTGGTGAATTTTGCGTAAATTCCGTTGTTCATATTTTTAATTTATATTGGTTCTATTACTTTCTTGAGTTTAAAATGGATAATCCATAAGACAATCCAATATTGATATTTGATGAATTTACATTTCCAAAAGGAGACCACATTTGACCACCGGAGGTATGCATTGAAAAATCATCATTATAATGATAATTTATTCCAAGAGTTGGTCTTACTAAAATTCCCTCCCCAGAATCAACTCTTCCACCACCGGCTACACCCCCAGATAATTCTAAAAATGTCGAAAATTTTTCATTCAAAAACTTATTACTTTTTATTCCAATTCCAAAAGTACCTTGTGCATATCCTCCTGATTCTCCCTCGTAAGCGAAAGATGCCTCACCAGCCAAATAATATCTATGATTCAAATCGTAGTTTAATTTAATTGCAATCAAATTTAAATCACTATTAGGAATTCCAAATTTTGCTACATCAAAATATGTTTGATTTTGAGCAGAAATCTGGATCCCTTGAGTTTTTATTTTAGTGATTTTTTCATTGCTAAAAGGGTTAGTAGTTCCTCCACTTAAGTTGTAGTATTTTAAACTAAATCCGGCTGTATAAGCCTCAAAAGTTCCTCCAATTGATCTGTGATATCCTCCGTGAATACTGATTCCAAATTTATCCGTCAAACGAATATCAAAACCAGCATTTGGATACATGGTTAAGCCGCCTTCTGGAAAAATTCTACCTCCCGCAGCACCAATTCCAGCTTTTGCAAATAAGTTTATATGTTTTGTTTCAATAAAATTTTTTCCAACTCCAAAAAACACATCCATAAATCCTGCAACTAATCCACTGTACATGGCATCAGCATGAGCATAAATAAACGTATTTGAATTTAAATAACGTTGAAATTCAAAACCTAAGATTGATAAGGTTTCTCTTAGAGGTCTGTATTGAGGAGTGGTAGTTATATCTGCTCTAGACATTCCAACTGGAAAAAAATAATCAAATGTTACTTGCTGAACGTTTTTTGTAGCAGGGTTTTTCCAAAATTCATCTGTATTTAGATTCGCTATTTCGAATGTTTTTTGTGCTTCTTTATAAGAAGTTACTCTCATTAAACTTGGAATTTCAACAAAAAAAGAAACATTATCATTTTTTTGAATTCCAGTAAAAAAGTTTACATAACCATATTGAACTCCAAATGAAACTCCTTTTGCTTTATATTGAAGTCCAGCACTTGGGTATAAAATTCCACCACCATTTACCAAACTTCTATAACCGCCACCACCACCAAAATGGACATTAGCATCAAAAAAAAGATTTTTATATATTGGGGTATTTACACCTAAATTCACTCCTAATGTAAATAATCCTCCTTGATCTCCTGTTATTGCAGTATGAAAACCTGCTCCTGTATATAACCAATCATTTAAAGGAATATTATAATTTAAACCCACAAAACCCATTCTTGGTTTTAGTGTATAATTTACTTGATTAGTTGGTTGATGAACTAAAATATAGTTTAGCCTTATTGAATTTCTAAATTCTCTTCTTTCAATTTCTGAGAATGAATACTTCGTCTGTGAATAGCTTTTATTGACAATTAAAAGAAATATAAAAAAAATAATTTTTTTCATAAAAACTTTATTTGAATTCACTGGTAAAATGCAATTTTACAGAGGGATATTTACTTAAAGTCATTTGAATTGTAAACTCAGAATCAGCTAAGAAAACCAGTTGACCTTGTTTGTCTTTTGCCAAATATCGCTGTTTTACTCTTAGAAACTCTTGGAATTCTTCATTTTTTGGATTAGTAGCTTCTACCCAACAAGCTTTGTGAACTTGCAATGGCTCGTAAGTACATTTTGCTCCATATTCATGCTCTAAACGATATTGAATTACTTCGTATTGCAGAGCACCAACTGTTCCAATAACTTTACGACCATTCATTTCTATGGTGAATAATTGAGCAACTCCTTCATCCATTAATTGATCCAGTCCTTTGAATAATTGTTTGGATTTCATAGGATCTGCATTATTTACATATCTAAAATGTTCAGGAGAAAAACTCGGAATTCCTTTAAAATTCAGTACTTCTCCTTCAGTCAAAGTATCTCCAATTTTAAAATTTCCAGTATCATGCAATCCCACAATATCTCCTGCATACGATTCTTCAACAATTTCTTTTTTCTCGGCAAAAAAAGCATTTGGACTCGAAAATTTTAGATTTTTACCATGTCTAACGTGTAAATAAGGAGAATTTCTTCTAAAAACACCTGATACGATTTTTACAAATGCCAATCTATCTCTGTGTTTTGGATCCATGTTTGCATGAATTTTAAAAACAAATCCTGTCATTTTTTCTTCTTTAGAATCTACCAATCTTTCTTCAGATTTTTTTGGTTGAGGTGATGGAGCAATTTCAATAAAAGCATCCAACAATTCTTTTACTCCAAAATTATTCAAAGCTGAACCGAAAAAAACAGGTTGTAAGTCACCTTTTAAATATGCGTCATGAGAAAATGCTGGATATACTTCTTCGATCAAATTCAATTCTTCTCTCAATGTATTTGCAGCTTTTTCTCCAATTACTTTTTCTAATTCAGGATTAGAAACATCTGTAAATTCGATACTTTCTGTTATGGATGTTTTTGATTTTTCAGAAAAAAGGTTTAATTTTTTTTCCCAAATGTTATAAATTCCTTGAAAATCATAGCCCATTCCAATTGGAAAACTCATAGGTGTTACATGCAAACCTAATTTTTGCTCTACTTCATCCAATAAATCGAAAGCGTCTTTTCCTTCCCTGTCTAATTTATTGATAAAAACAAGCATTGGAATACTTCTCATCCTACAAACTTCCACTAACTTTTCAGTTTGTGGTTCTACACCTTTTGCAACGTCAATTACTACAATTACACTATCTACTGCTGTTAAAGTTCGGAAAGTATCTTCAGCAAAATCTTTGTGACCAGGTGTGTCAAGAATGTTGATTTTTTTGTCTTTATAAATAAAAGCCAATACAGATGTTGCAACAGAAATTCCACGTTGACGCTCAATTTCCATAAAATCGGACGTGGCAGTTTTTTTGATTTTGTTATTTTTTACGGCTCCTGCTTCTTGAATAGCACCTCCAAAAAGTAATAATTTTTCTGTGAGAGTCGTTTTTCCTGCATCTGGATGTGAAATAATTCCAAAAGTTCTTCTAAGTTGTATTTCTTCTAAAAAACTCATTTACAAATTTTGAGGTGCAAAGATACAGTTTAGATTGCCAATTATCAATCTAAAATTTCAATCGTCATTTTGATTTCTTCTACAGGCCATTCATCAGCGCCAACTTTTACTTTCGATATTTTTTCCATAGTATCAAACCCCGATATTACTTCCCCAAAAACAGTGTGCTCTCCATCCAAATGATGCGCTCCTGATCTTTTTTGAACGATGTAAAATTCAAAAGGACTAGATAGTTTTCTGGGATTATCTTCCCATTTTCTTGCTGCTGCAAGTGCACCAAATTTGTGAGTTCGTTTCTTTATAAATTCAGGTTTAAGTAAATAATTTCCGTATTTACTGCGTTGTTTTCTGGTCAATAAATTATCAGAATTTCCCCCTTGAATCACAAAATTTTTAGCTACTCTGTAAAAAACTGTGGAGTTGAAATATCCCTTTTTTGTTAAGAAAACAAAGTTTGCTCTATGGATGGGTACATCTTCAAAAAGGCGTAATTTGATATCGCCAAATCGTGTTTTGATAATGATTTTTGTATCCAGTTTTTTTTTTCCATATGATTCAAGAAAGATTTCTGTATTTTTATTATTCAAGCTATCATCCTCAATTTCAGGTCTTTTTTTAGCTTTTTCCTCTATAGAATTTTTATTTGATTTTATCGTTTTAATCTCTTTTTTAGAAGTTCTTGAATTGCATTGGATTGAAAAAACAATGATTATCAGTAATAAAAAACTATTGAATGAATTCACTTTTTAATATTTCGATTTGATTTTCAAAGATAAGACTTCAAAATAAAACAGTAGAAAGATGCTATTGTTTTACCGTAATTTTAAATTTTTTTATGCAAGTAGTTTGGCATATCTTTGCAAAGTATGGAGGAATTAGTGATTTTAGTAGACGAAAATGACAATCAAATTGGGCTGATGCCTAAGATGGAAGCTCATGAAAAAGCATTGCTACATAGGGCTTTTTCAGTTTTTGTTTTTAATAAAAATGGCGATTTGATGATTCAACAAAGAGCAGCTACTAAATATCATTCACCGCTTTTATGGACAAACACTTGTTGCTCGCATCAAAGAGCAGGAGAGAGCAACATAGAAGCTGGTAAAAGAAGATTGTTTGAAGAAATGGGTTTTTCTACAGAATTAGAAGAGGTTTTTTCTTTTATTTACAAGGCACCTTTTGATAATGGACTTACTGAACACGAATTGGATTATGTTTTAATAGGTAGTTTTGATGGTGAACCAAACATCAATAAAGAGGAAGTTGAGAGTTATAAATGGATGTCTTTAGAGGATGTAAAAACGGATATTGAAAACAATCCAGCAATCTATACAGCTTGGTTTCAAATTATATTTAATAAATCGTATGAAAAATTAGCAAATGGCAAAAGTAACCGTTCATAGAAAAGCACATTTTAATGCTGCTCACAGATTATATAGAAAAGATTGGAGTGATGAAAAAAACTTTGAGATTTTTAGTAAATGCAGTAATCCAAATTTTCATGGTCACAACTACGAATTGATTGTATCTCTAACAGGAGAAATAAATCCTGAAACTGGTTATGTGTATGATTTAGGGATTTTAAAGAATTTGATTAAAATTGAAATCGAAGATTGTTTTGATCATAAAAATCTGAATATTGAAGTTCCAGAATTTAAGGAATTGAATCCAACTGCTGAAAACATTTGTGTTATTACGTATAATAAATTACGTAAGCATTTACCACAAAACTTAGATTTGAAAATTACACTGTATGAAACTCCAAGAAATTTCGTAAGTTTCGAAGGATAGAAAAGCGGTTTTTATTATTTTTTTAAAATGTAATTTTTGTCATTACTAAATATTTAGTATCATTATAGAGCTTTAATTTAACTACCTTTCACACACAACATAAAGCAAATATTTTTAATAAAATTTCCATAATTAGAATTTTAATTTTATTAAATTATTTTTTTAAATAAGACAACATATATTATATCTAGAATCTTTTCAACAATTACTTTCTAATATTGAAAAAAATAAACATGAAAAATTTACAGCTTCTAAAATTTACACCCATTTTAAAAGATAAAATTTGGGGAGGAGAAAAATTAGCAACAATTTTACACAAAAATTCTGATAGAAAAGATATTGGCGAAAGTTGGGAAATATCTGATGTTGAAGGAGATACCTCTATAGTTTCTAACGGATTTTTAAAAGGAAAAAATTTAAAAGAATTAATCTCTGAATACAAAAGTGATTTGGTTGGTTCAAAAATTTACACTCATTTTGGGGAAAAATTCCCTCTTTTAATAAAGTATATTGATGCTAAAGAAGCGTTGAGTATTCAATTACACCCTCATGATGATTTGGCAAAAAAACGTCACAATTCATTTGGAAAAACGGAAATGTGGTATGTAATGCAAGCAGATGAAAAAGCCAATTTGATTGTTGGTTTTCAAAAAGAAGTAAGTAAAAAAGAATATCTCAATCATTTAGAAAACAAAACCTTAATAAATATTTTAAATTTTGATGAAGTGCAAAAAGGTGATGTGTATTTTATTCCAACAGGAAGAGTGCATGCAATTGGAGCTGGCGTTTTATTAGCAGAAATTCAACAAACTTCAGATATTACCTATCGCATTTATGACTGGGATCGTGCAAATCTAGATGGAACTTTTAGAGATTTGCATACCGAAGAAGCTATTGATGCTATTGATTATTCAGCAAAAGAATCATACAGAACAACCTTTTCCAAACATCAAAATACATCATCAGAAATTGTTTCTTGCCCTTATTTTACAACAAATGTACTTCCTTTAAAAGGAAAAATTAATGTAAATCATACCGATAAAGACAGTTTTGTGATTTATATGTGCGTCGAAGGGGCAACAATTTTTACCCATCAAAATCAAACAGAAACACTTGCTATGGGCGAAACAATTTTGATTCCAGCTTCCATAAAAAATATAGAAATATTTGCTGAAAATCAATCAGAATTACTAGAAGTTTACATCAAATAATACACCTATGAAAATCATTGCCATGATTCCTGCACGCTACAGTGCCACCCGTTTTCCAGGGAAATTGATGAAGGATCTAGGAGGGAAACCTGTTATTGTAAGAACCTATGAAGCTGCTTTGCAAACCAATTTGTTTGAAGAGGTGTATGTAGTAACTGATTCTGAAGTAATCGCCAATGCCATTCAAAACGTTGGTGGAAATCTAATTATGAGTAAAAAAGAACACGAATGTGGTTCTGACAGAATTGCTGAAGCAGTTGAATTTATGGACGCAGATATCGTTGTAAATGTGCAAGGAGATGAACCTTTTATTGATGCAGTTTCTTTATCAAAATTGATTGATGCGTTTAAAATTGATATTCATAATCAAATTGATTTGGCGTCTTTAAAAGTTCAAATTTCCAATAAAGAAGATATTGAAAGTCCAAATAACGTAAAGGTAATTACAGATAATTTTGGATTTGCCATGTATTTTTCAAGAAGTGTGATTCCATTTCATAGAGACCAAGAAATTGAGGTGAAATATTACAAACACAAAGGTGTTTATGCATTCAGAAAACATGCGTTAATCGATTTTTATCACAGAGAAATGACACCTTTGGAAGCTGCTGAAAAAATTGAGGCAATCAGATATTTGGAAGTTGGAAAGAAAATTAAAATGATTGAAACTGATGTTGAATCAATTGGAATTGATACGGAGGAGGATTTGAAAAAAGCAATTGAATTCCTGAAAAATGCATAAAAATATAAAAGTAATCGCTTTTGATGCTGATGACACGCTTTGGGTCAACGAAACTTATTTTAGAGAGGCTGAGCTTGAATTTGCAAAATTATTGGCACCCTATGAAACTGCAAATACCATTGATCAAGAATTGTTTAAAACCGAAATCAGAAATTTGGAGTTGTATGGTTATGGAATCAAAGGTTTTATGTTGTCGATGATTGAATGTGCGTTGGAATTATCCAACTATAAAATCAATCAAAAAGTGATTTATAAAATTTTGGATATTGGAAAAGATATGCTCAAAAAACCCATAGAATTACTAGATGGAGTAGAAGACGTGTTGCAAAATTTACATCCAAAATTTAAACTTATTTTAGCTACAAAAGGAGATTTATTAGATCAGGAACGTAAGTTGGATAAATCAAATCTAGCCCAATATTTTCATCATATTGAAGTGATGACTGATAAAAAAGCGAAAGATTATCAAAAATTAATTAAGCATTTAGATATTCAACCTTCCGAATTTTTGATGATTGGAAACTCATTGAAATCAGACGTTTTACCTGTTCTTGAAATAGGTTCAGCGGCCATTCACATTCCATTTCACACCACTTGGATTCACGAAGAAGTTTCTGAAAATGATACTTCTGATAAAAATTTTCACACTGTATTAAATATCAAAGAAGTATTGCCTTTCTTTTAAAGAAATAAAGTATCTTTGCATCCGTTAAAAACCGAATTATGGCAAGTATTAAAAATTTAAAAAAAGATATCAATTATGTTTTAGGTGATGTAATTGAATATGCACTGGATGTTGCTGCTTTGAAAAATCAACCTAAAAAAGGAAATGAAATTATTGACGAGGCAATCGTTACTTTTGATGATTTAATTGCAAAAATTAATACAAAGAAAGTTCAAGATAAAAAAGCACATTTTAAAATGTTAAACCAAGAATTGGAAACAAAAGCAAAAGGGTTGGTTGAAAAAATCAACAGTTTGTAATATTAACATTTATTCAACAGAATTTTAAGACCAACATTTGAAAAATGTTGGTTTTTTTATTAAGTTTGCTTTAACTAAATCGATTTCGTTTTATAATTAATATTAAAATTCTAATAAATATGGCAAGAGCAATGTTTGAGTACACAAAAATAGTGTTACAAAAAGTGAGTTTTAATTCGGAATTGTTTTGTAGAGAATTAGAAAAAGCTTTACAACGATTGTTGCCTTATGAGATTAAAGAATTGACAATTTGGCTAAAACAATTTACAGCAAACAAACCAGAACTATTTATTTGTATGACATTGGTCAAATAAAAAAGGGAGCGATTAGCTCCCTTTTTTATTCTTTTTTATCTCTTTGATGGTATTTTTTTAAGAGTTTTCTTCCAAATTCCATCTCTGCAATTTGCAATTTAATTATTTTTTTGTAGGAGATAATTCCAGTTATTTTTTGAATAAATTCCTTTTCTGATTCTTGTAATTGCTCATCAATTGCTAATTTTAAATTAATCAATCTTTCTGCTTCTTTCTCATTGATCTCATTAATTACTCCTTGATTTCTTAATGATTTTCTCATTTCTAATCGCTGTTTATCTCTCAAATCATGTTGCCCTTTATCAAAAGCATTATAAATGGGCCAAAATTTTTCAGCTTCGTTTGAGGTTAATGCCAGTTGCTCTGTTAAATAAGCAATTTTTAAAGCTTTTATTTTTTCTCTGCTTTCATTTTTTTCTTGTGCAAATGAAGAAAATCCTAAAGTGAGACATAAAAAAAGGCAGGTGATAATTGTTTTCATATAATTTTAATTATTTATTTCAATCAATAGTTCTTGAGTATCAATAGTTGTTAAATAGTCCTCTAAATTTTCAACTTTAAATTCAGTAAAAGAAAAATCATTCAATTTTAAAAAGTCATCTCCAATCGCATTTGCAATTTCAATATTTGAAAAAGTTTTTGAATCTAGCCAATTTTCGATATCATTCTGTGATATTGAATCTAGAGAAAATGTATTTGAGTCCTCAATAAAGAATGGAATGAATGTTATAAACAACGCAATAGAAGCTGCAGCTACAAATGGAATTGTTTTTAAAATTTTACTTCTAAAATGAATTATTTTTGACTCTCTTTGAGGTGCTGAAATGGAATTTAAAATACTATCTTCTAGATTGTTAAAATAATCATTTGGCGTTGTAAATCCAGTGTCTTTTGAAAAAGAACTAGTTGAAATTTCTGAAGAAATTGAGGCTTCTAACTCAGAAAAATAATTTTCAGGAACTGAAAAACTAGATTTTATTCCTATTTTTTTATTCAAAAAATCGATACTTTTTTCTAAATTTTCTTTCATATTTGCTTAGACGCTTTATTTATTCAATGGTTTAATCAGTTTTTGATTTTATATAGTGTTCTATTTTTTTAACTGCATGAAAATAGGAGGCTTTCAGAGCGCCGACGGAGGTTTTTAAAATTTCAGAAATCTCTTCATATTTCATCTCATCAAAATATTTCATATTAAAAACGATTTGTTGCTTTTGAGGTAAAGTGGCAATCGCTTTTTGTAAAATTAGTTGAATTTCTTCCCCAGAAAAATAATCGTCGCTTTCTAAAGAACCAGCCAATTCTTTATAAACGTCTGCAATATCAATATTTTTTTCTTTGGCTCTTTTATTGATAAAAGTGATGGATTCATTCGTTGCAATTCTATACATCCAAGAATACAATTTGCTTTCTTGGTTGAAAGATTCTATATTTTTAAAAATTTTTATGAAAGTATTTTGAAGTACATCATCAGCATCATCATGCGAAATCACAATCTTTCTGATATGCCAATACAAGCGTTCTTTGTATTGTTTCACCAATTCACGAAATGCATCATTTTTTGATGAGGCATTTTTAAGTTGTTCAATTAAACTGATTTCGCTTATCAAAAAAATATTTTTTTATAAGACTGAAAGTTATCAAAAAGGTTTAACTAAATAGAACAAATTATTTTTTTGTTCTGGTCTTTGAGTAACCAAACAATCTTTTTTGTTTGATAGTTTCAGCAATTCCCTCTGGAAGTAATTCTTCCCAACCTTTTTTGCCTTCCATAATCATTTTCAACACAGTTCTTGAAAAGATATCTAAATTGCTTTTATCAAAGTCCTTAATATCAACTAAACGTCCATTATTTTTAAAGAATTTATACAATTCTTTCATTCTTGGATGTACTTTTAGATTTTCGCTGTTGATATATTCATCCGTTTCTTGATCGTGATAAGGATACATGTATACTTTTAAGTCTCTAAAAAATAATTTACCAAAAGCTTCCAAAATCCCACCACTTAAATCTCGGTAGTACTTTTCATCAAATATTTGAATTAGGTTATAGACTCCCATTGCCAAAGCCATTCTCTCTTTGGTAAATTCACTGAAATATTCAACTAATTTAAAGTATTGTTGGAAGTTTGTAATCATCACATTTTGTCCCAAAGAGCATAAAAGTTCAGCTCTGTCTAAAAAGTCACGTTCATTGATTTTTCCTTCAGAAGTTAAGTTGCTAAGCGTAATTTCAAAAATGATTTGGGTGTTTTCTTTATCCACTTTCTTTTCTGCAAGAAATAATTTTTTTGAGTTTTCGAACATGTCCATATTTACTTTGGTTACAGGTCTAAAACTTCCGCGCAATGCTAAAATATTCTTTTTATAGAGCACTTGAGCTGGCAATAAGTTATTTCCATCAGGACCAAACATGACTGCGTTTGTCATGCCGTTTTTCAAAAGTGTTAAACTCATCAATCTGTTATCAACGTACATAAAACGTGGTCCAGAAAAGTTTACCATATCAATTTCTAATTGATGACCTCCCAAATTATCATAAAAAGACTTCACCAATTCTTTTGGATTATCATTTAAATAAAATGCTCCATAAATCAAATTTACTCCTAAAACTCCTAAGGTTTCTTGTTGCAATCGAGCATCAGTTTCTTTAAAACGTAGGTGCAAAACAATTTCATTGTATCCTTCTAAAGGGTCAAGTTGAAAACGTATTCCTACCCAACCATGACCTTTAAAAGTTCGGGCAAAATCAATTGTTGTAACGGTATTAGCGTAACTGAAAAATAATTTATTTGGATGCTTTTCTCGACTTAATCTGTCTTCAATTAAATCCATTTCATGACGTAACATTCTTTGCAATCGAGATTGTGAAACGTATCTTCCGTCTTCCTCCATTCCGTAAATTGAATCAGAAAAATCTTTATCATATGCACTCATTGCTTTTGCAATCGTGCCAGATGCACCTCCAGATCTAAAAAAATTCCGAACAGTTTCTTGTCCTGCTCCAATTTCTGCAAAAGTTCCGTAAATATCTCTGTTTAAATTGATTCGTAGCGCTTTGCTTTTAGTGTCTAATACGCTACTAATTTCTTGATCGCCCTTTAAAGAAATTGCCATTTTAAAGTAATTTTTATAGTTACAAATGTACAAAATTAGGGTGCTATTCATCGATTTTATCTTACTTTTGTTTTGATGAATACTACTAAAAAACTGTTAAAGATTACTTTTTTAGGTACAGGAACTTCTCAGGGAATTCCTATGATTGCTAGCAATGATCCTGTTTGTTTATCAAATGACTTCAAAGACAAAAGATTGCGTTCATCTATCATGATTTCTTTTGATGCTTTTACAATTGTAATAGATTGTGGTCCTGATTTTAGGCAACAAATGTTACGAGAAAAAGTACAGTCGATTCAAGGAGTTTTTTTTACACATGAGCACGCAGATCATACAGCTGGAATAGATGATTTACGCCCATTTTGCTATCAAATAGGAGAGATGCCTATCTATTTAAATAAAAGAACGTTAAAGAGTTTAGAGCGAAGATTTGAATATATTTTTAGTAAAGAAAACAGATATCCTGGTGCACCAAGTGTTTTTCCTGTATTGGTTGAAAATAGCCCTTTTTATTTCGAAGATTTAGAGGTTTTGCCAATTTCGGTAATGCATGGAAATTTACTGATTTTAGGATATAGGATTCAGAATTTCGCGTATTTGACAGATGTCAAATCAATAGAAAAAAAAGAGAAAGAAAAATTGAAAAATTTAGATGTTTTGGTGGTGAATGCACTAAGAATTGATCCACATCCGACACATTTTAATTTGCAAGAGGCACTGGATTTTGTTGCCGAAATACAACCAAAAACAACTTATTTTACACATATTAGCCATAAACTTGGATTTCATAGCGAAGTTTCTAAAATGCTACCCAAAAATGTTTTCTTAGCGTATGATGGTTTGGAGTTTCAAGTTTAATAATCACAATCGTTCTTGTATCCAAGATTTTAAACTGTAAAAATTTTGAGGTGACACTCCGTGCCCAACAGGGTATTCAAAATATACGTTTTTTAATCCAAAATTCGTTAAAAAAGGACTGCTTTTTCTTGCCCAATTTATAGGTAAAACCTGATCTACAGTTCCATGAGAACAATAATAATCTGTTTTGATTGCTTTTGAAATATCTTTTGGTAATAATTCCTGATTGATGTAACCACTAAGAGCAATAATATGTTGCACTTTATTTGGATAAAAAAAACTCAAAGAATAACTTAATATAGCACCTTGACTGAATCCTAAAACAAAGGTTTTTTCAGGATTTGTTTGATATTTATCTTTAATTTCATCAATAAAATTGGCAATGATATCAATCGATTTTTTTGCTTGATCCAAGTCAGAAAATTTTCCATTCATTGCATCAAAATTGATGGCATACCAAGCGTATCCTCCAAAACCCATTTCATGAGGAGCCTCAGCACTGATGATTAATAGTTCGTCTTGTAATTCATCTGCAAATGAATATAAATCTTCTTTATTGCTCCCATATCCATGTAACAAAAGTAACAATGGTGGATTTTCTAGAGCTTTTTTTGGGGCTCTTGCTAAATATTGTAAACTCATGATTTTTTATTAAAAAGAAAAATAAATGATGAATTTAATTAATTGATTTTCAATTAGATTAAGATAAAATAAGTTGATTATTAGCAAATATTCCATATACTTTTCCTTCAAGATTTTTATCAATAAAAGGACTATTTTTTGAAGCTGACAAAATATTTTTAGCTGTAAAAACAACTTTTCCTGCTGGATTAAATAAAGATACATTCGCTTTAGCTCCTTCTTTGATACTTACTTTTTCCAACCCAAAAATACTTCTTGGTTTTGAAGTTAATAACGGAATGAAATCTGTCAAATCCAAAATACTATTCAATGCTCCAAAAGCGCTTTCTAAACCTATAACGCCATTTTTGGCTTCGCTAAATTCCACTTTTTTATGTTCAATATCCATAGGATTATGGTCAGAAGTAATGATGTCAATAACTCCAGATTTTACCGCTTTTTGCAATGCTTTTACATCTTCTTTTGTTCTTAATGGAGGAGTTGTTTTGAAATTGCTATCAAAACCATGTAATTCATCATCTGTTAAAACTAAGTGATGCACAGAAACGCTGCAAGTTACTTGCAATCCTTTGACTTTTGCTGCTTTAATCAGTTCAACAGATTTTGCGGTGGAAATTGTTGGAATGTGTAATTTTCCACCTGTATGCTCTAATAAAAACAAATCTCTAGAAATTTGAAGATGTTCGGCCAAAGATGGAATTCCTTTCATACCCAATTGCGTACTATTGATACCTTCATTGACAATTCCTTCAGCTGCAATGGAATTATTTTTCGGAAAACTAATTACTAAACCATCAAAATTTTGAGCATATAACAAGGCGATTTTCATCAAATTATCATTTGAAATTGGTTTGGTATAATCTCCAAAAGCAATGGCTCCAGATTGCTGCATATCAAATAATTCTGCCAAATCTTTGCCTTCACAGTTTTTAGTCAATGCGCCAATTGGAAATAATTTTGTAGCAAATTTTGAAGCCTTATTGATGAGAAATTCAACATCCGATTTTGAATCAATCACAGGATGTGTATTTGGATTTACAGCAACAACCGTAAATCCACTTTTTGAAGCAACTTGCAGGCCATTTTTGATTGTTTCTCGCTCTTCAAAACCAGGTTCTCCAAAACAAACACTTGTATCAAACCAACCACAAGAAATATGCAAATTTTCAAGATTTACAGTGGTTGTATCAGAGGAAACTTCAATTAAATTGTCAATTTTTTCTATAATACCATTTGATATTAAAACATCCTTTTTTTGTTGGTGATATTGACTTTCAACGTCTATAATTGTTGCGTTTTTAAGAAGTGTTTTCATGGTTTATAGAATTTCAAAATTAAAATTTCTAAAAACAAAGATACAATTGCTAAAGCTAAAAACCATTTCCAAAGTGATTGAACTTCATTTTTTTTCTTAATGTTTTTAAAAACACTCGAAACAGAATTTGAAACTGTGATTTTTGGATTTGTTTTTTCAATTTGAGTAACATCTAAAAATTGAAGTAAACTCTCTTCCCTCGGAGTGTTGAAAGCAATTTTTTCGATGATTTCATCGTTTTTTTTGATGTTATAAGAACCTGCTTTAGATGGATTTTCTTTAGTTGTAATATTAACTTTGTTTTGAAAAGTTTGTTGCATAGGAATAAAACTAGTTGTCGAATTTGAAATCTCTAAAATTTCATCTTTTTGTAGTTGAATATCCAAATCAATACTATTTTCCTCATCTAGATAAAAGTACAATTGCGATTGAGAAAAACTAAATTTCCCGAAATTGTAAAAAACAGGAACAATCAAAGGAGAATTTTGAAACGAACTACTCTTTTTTTTGATGGCACTTGAAAAAACATACAAAGCACCAGAAGGAACATTGATCTGACTTAAAAAAGACGAGTTGTTTTCAAAACTGACCATTTTGGTATCATTTTTTGAGTTGATTTCATAGAAATGATTGACAGCTGGATATTGAAAATTTTCTACTTTTTTTGAAAACACATTTTTAAAGAAAGGGTGACTTTCATTGATATTAGTTATTTTTAATGAATCAATATTTTTAGCTGAAAAAGTGGATGAAGAAAATTTTTGCAAAAATTGATTGTAAGAATTTATGTCAGAATTTGGGTTTGGAATAATCACAATACTGCCACTTTTTGAAATAAAATCTTGGAGACTCTTTGATAAAATTTCTGGAATATTTTCGAGCTCATAGAGTATCAAAACTTCCTGTTTTGGCATTAAATTATAGTTGATATTTTCAGGCAAATTCTGAGTAAAATTAAACTCGTCTTTTGTGTAAATTTTTGATAAAAAATCCACTTCATTTCCAATAGCTAAAACGTTTATTTTTTTGGGTAATTTTAGATGGAAATAAAAAGTGTTATCAAATGAAAAAGTATCGCTAAAAGATAAAATTATTTTCCCGATTAAAGCTTCCTCTTTTTGAATAGGAAACAAGATGGTTTTGGTTGAGTTTTCCTCAATTGAAAAAGATTGTTTGCTTGCTAATTCTTTTTCGTTATACATTGCAATTGGAACGTTTTTTTTAGTTTCTCCTTGATTTTTTACGACCACATGTAAAACAGTTTCTTCCATAGAATTACTTGTAAAAACACTATCAACAGAAATATTATTTCTTTGAGATTCAGTCAGTTTAATGATTGAAAAAGGAGGTGTTACATTTGTAAACGGATTATTGTAAATATTCTGAAAATCAGATATTAAAATTGTCTCATTTAAAGTATTTGTTTGTTTTTTTAGAAGTGAATTTATTTTTAATAAAACATTATTTATAGAGGGTTTTTTTGAGGAATAATTTAGTTTTATAACTATTTTCTTGAGCTCAGAAAATGAAATATCATTATAAAATTCATCATTTGTTAACAAAGAATACTTATTTGATTGTGGTGCATTTTCTATGATTTCTTTGGCTGCAACTTGCAATAAAAACCCCTTTTCTCCTTTTGCTTGTGTGCTCAGGGAATTGTCTATATAAAGAATTATATTTTCATTTTTTGTACTCTTTTCATCACTAAAAAAAGGTTCTGAAAATGCAAAAAGTATCGCTGAAAGCAATATCATTCTTGTTGCTAAGATTAACCATTTCTTGAGCTTCGAACTCTTCCTAGAATCTTGAATTATTTTTTGTAAAAAAGCCACATTTGTAAAAGGCACTTTTACGAACTTTTGTAGTTGAAAAAGGTGAACTAAAATGGGTATTATTAATAGCCATAAAAAATATAAAACTTCAGGATTTTTAAAGTGCATCTTAATTTTATTACAATTATTACTGTCTAAAATATCACAATTTAAATGAAATAAAAACTATTGTTGATTTCTTATGAAAACTTTTCGAATGCACCTAAACCAAACAAAGCAAAATCGTATTTTACAGGATCGTTTTTGTCTAGTTTCCGAAGTTTTTTATCTAATTCAGTTAAGGCTTTCCAATCGTTTTGTTCTCTTTTCAAAATCCCCAATTTTCGGGCAACATTTCCTGAATGTACATCTAAAGGACAAGATAAATTTGCTGGATTGTGCATTTTCCAAATTCCAAAATCAACTCCACAAGTATCGTTTCTTACCATCCAACGTAAAAACATGTTGATGCGCTTTGCGGCCGAATTTTTCATTGGGTCTGAAATATGTTTTTGAGTTCTGTTTTCATGAGAAATTTCAAAAAAAATTTTTTTGAAATGGTGAATGGCACTTTGGTAATTGTTATCAGAAGGACTTACAGAAAGTGAGTTTTCTAACCCTTTATATTTCTGATAAATATGTTTTAATGATTTTACAAATTGTTGTAAATCAAGTGAATTAAAAGTTCTATGGACGAAATTTTCAAATGATTTTAAATCATTTTCTTGGTGATTCATCACAAAATCAAAAGGAGTGTTATCCAATAACTCCATCAATTTCGAAGCATTTTGAATGATTATTTTCCGATTTCCCCAAGAAATCGTTGCTGTCATAAAAGCTGCAATTTCAATATCTTCTTTTTTTGAGAATAAATGCGGAATTTGAATTGGATCCGATTTAATAAATTTTGGATGATTGTAAAGCGCTACTTTTTCGTCTAAAAATTCTTTGAGTTCAGTTTGCTTCATTTATTCTGTCATCTTTCCATCAATCATTGTCAGTTTTCTGTCAGTCATGTTTGCCAATTCTTCATTGTGAGTCACCAATACAAAAGTTTGTCCAAATTCATCACGTAATTTGAAGAACAATTCGTGCAAATTTTTAGCAGATTCGCTGTCTAAATTTCCACTGGGTTCATCAGCCAAAATCACAGCAGGATTGTTGATTAAAGCTCTTGCAACTGCCACTCTTTGTTGTTCTCCTCCTGAAAGTTCGTTGGGTTTGTGATGCAATCTATGAGACAATCCTAAAAATTCAAGGATTTTTTTTGCCTCATTTTCAGCTTCTTTTTTTGATTTTTTAGCTATAAATGCAGGAATGCATACATTTTCTAATGCTGTAAATTCGGGCAATAATTGATGAAATTGAAAAATAAAACCAATGTGTTTGTTTCTAAATTCTGAAAGTTGCTTATCAGATAATTTTTTTAATGAAATATCATTGATGGTAAGTTGAAAATCAAATTTTTTTTCAGGTTTGTCAAGAGTTCCTAGAATCTGTAATATTGTAGTTTTTCCTGCACCAGAGGGACCTACAATCGCTACAATTTCCCCTTTTTTGATTTGTAAATTCACGCCTTTCAATACTTCAACATCACCGTAATATTTGTAAATATTTTCTGCAACAATCATCATTTTAATCAAATTTTAAGCGAAAGTAAAAAAAAATGGTCGTAGTTTTTAAAAGTATTTTGTTTTTGTGACTTTTCATCTTTAAGAAAAGATAGATTCAAAAATAAAAGTGAAAATCAGTCATTTCTTTAGATAAATTGTAAAATAGTTTAGCATGTTTTATAATTGAATTTGTATTTTTGCGAACGTTTTAAAAGCCATACAAATGAATTTACACGAATACCAAGGAAAAGAAATATTAAGCAGTTTTGGAGTAAGAATTCAAAGAGGAATTGTAGCAAGCACTCCAGCTGAAGCTGTTGCTGTTGCTCAAAAATTAACAGAAGATACTGGTACAGGTTGGCACGTAATCAAAGCGCAAATTCATGCTGGAGGACGTGGAAAAGGAGGAGGTGTTAAGTTGGCAAAGAACTTGGCAGATGTAGAACGTATTTCTGGCGAAATTTTAGGAATGATGTTGATTACTCCTCAAACATCAGCAGAAGGAAAATTGGTAAATCAAGTGTTGATTGCGGAAGACGTGTACTATCCAGGCGATTCTAAACCAGAGGAATTTTACATCTCTGTGCTGTTGAATAGAGCCACTGGCAAAAACATGATCATGTATTCTACCGAAGGTGGAATGGATATTGAAACTGTTGCAGAAGAAACGCCTCACTTAATTTTTACAGAAGAAATTGATCCATTGTTGGGTTTAATGCCTTTTCAAGCTCGAAAAGTAGCGTTTAATTTAGGTTTATCGGGAACTGCATTTAAAGAAATGACTCAGTTTGTGACTGCATTGTACACTGCATACATCAAATCTGATGCGGCTATGTTTGAAATCAATCCTGTCTTGAAAACTTCGGATGATAAAATAATGGCTGTTGATGCAAAAGTATCTTTGGATGAAAATGCCTTGTATCGTCACAAAGAATATGAAGCAATGCGTGATTTGCGTGAAGAAAATCCGATTGAAGTAGAAGCAAAAGCTGCTGGACTGAACTATGTAAAATTAGATGGAAACGTTGGTTGCATGGTAAATGGCGCTGGATTAGCAATGGGAACTATGGATTTGATTAAAGAATCTGGAGGAGAGCCTGCTAACTTTTTAGACGTTGGAGGAACTGCTGATGCACAAAGAGTGGAAACTGCTTTCGGAATTATCTTAAAAGACCCGAACGTAAAAGCCATTTTGGTAAATATTTTTGGTGGAATTGTTCGTTGTGACAGAGTTGCACAAGGAGTAGTTGATGCTTACAAAAATATGGGCGATAAAATTACGGTGCCAATTATTTGTAGATTGCAAGGAACGAACGCTAAAGAAGCCAAAGAATTGATTGACAACTCAGGGATGAAAATTATCTCGGCAACTGAGTTTCAAGAAGCTGCTGATAAAGTACAAGAAGTGTTGAGTGTTTAAATTTTTGTAAGTAAAAAATAAATAAAGCCTCATTCTAAAATGAGGCTTTATTGTTTAATTTACTTTAATTTAAAGACTTTCTTTTAAAGTTGCAATTTCATCACGCAATTTTGCAGCGACAATAAAATCCAATGATTTTGCAGCAGCTTCCATCTGTTTACGTTTTTCTCTGATGCGTTTTTCAATTTCTTCTTTTGGAAGATATTCCAACGAATTTTCAGCTACTTTTTGAATGGCATTGTCATAATGAAAACTGGAAATAGCACTTTTTGATAAAGATTCATCAATTCGTTTGTTGATTTGAGTGGGTTTGATATTGTTTTTTTCATTATAAAATACTTGTTTTTCTCTTCTTCTATCAGTTTCATCAATGGTTTTTTGCATGCTGTTCGTAATTTTGTCTGCATATAAAATCGCCAAACCATTTACATTTCTAGCAGCTCTACCAATAGTTTGTGTCAATGAACGATGTGAACGCAGAAAACCTTCTTTGTCAGCATCTAAAATAGCAACTAACGAAACTTCAGGTAAATCCAATCCTTCACGCAATAAATTGACGCCAATTAATACATCAAACAAGCCTTTTCGCAAATCTTGCATGATTGCAACACGCTCTAAAGTATCTACATCAGAATGAATATATCTGCAACGAATATCAACTCTTGTGAGGTATTTTGTCAATTCTTCAGCCATTCTTTTGGTTAATGTCGTAACCAAAGTTCGCTCGTCTTTTTCAACACGGAGTTGAATTTCTTCAATCAAATCATCAATTTGATTCAAACTTGGTCTTATTTCAATCACAGGATCTAGCAAACCTGTTGGACGAATTAATTGCTCCACAAAAACACCTTCTGTTTTTTGCAGTTCATAATCTGCAGGAGTGGCACTCACAAAAATGGTTTGATTTTGAATGGCTTCAAATTCTTCAAATTTCAAAGGACGATTGTCCATAGCTGCTGGCAAACGAAATCCGTATTCGACCAAATTTTCCTTTCTGCTTCTATCACCTCCATACATGGCATGGGTTTGCGGAATTGTAACATGACTTTCGTCTATAATCATCAAGTAATCTTCAGGAAAATAGTCCAATAAACAGAAAGGTCTAGTGCCTGGTTCACGTCCATCCAAATAGCGTGAATAATTTTCAATTCCGGAACAATAACCCAATTCACGAATCATTTCTAAATCAAATTCTGTGCGTTCTTTCAGGCGTTTTGCTTCCAAATGTTTCCCAATTTCAGTGAAATAATCTACTTGTTTCATCATGTCGTTCTGAATTTGATGAATGGCATTTTGCAGCACATCAGGAGAAGTAACAAAGAGATTTGCTGGATAAATCGTTAATTCTTGAAAAGTTTCAATAATGGCATTGCTTTCCAAATCAAAAGATTCAATTTCTTCGATTTCGTCTCCAAAAAAATGAATTTTAAAGCCATTATCACCATAAGAAGGATAAATTGTCACCACATCTCCTTTCACTTTAAATGTGCCACTTTTGATGTCGTGTTCAGTTCTGGAATACAAACTAGTAACGAGTTGATGCAAAAATTTGGTTCTTGCAATTTGTTGTCCAACTTCCACAGGAATCACATTTTTTTTGAATTCAACAGGATTTCCAATTCCGTATAAACATGAAACTGATGCAACCACCAACACATCACGTCTACCAGAAAGTAGGGAAGAAGTAGTGCTTAAACGCAAGCGTTCGATATCATCATTAATAGATAAATCTTTTTCAATATACGTTCCAGTAACAGGAATGTATGCTTCTGGTTGATAATAATCGTAATAAGAAACGAAATATTCAACCGCATTTTTAGGAAAAAACTGTTTGAATTCTGAATACAATTGCGCGGCTAACGTTTTGTTATGTGCCAAAACTAAGGTTGGTTTGTCAATATTTTTGACAACGTTTGCAATGGTAAACGTTTTTCCTGAGCCAGTTACGCCCAAAAGAGTTTGGAATTTTTCTCCTGAAATAACGCCATGAGTCAATTCTTTAATCGCTTGTGGCTGATCTCCAGTTGGTGAAAAGTTGGATTCTAACGTAAATTTCATGATGCAAAAATACGTATTGAAAACTGTTGTTAATTTCGAATTAAGCTAAAATTTCCAGATTTTTCTATCAGATTATCATTTTTATCGATAATTTCGGATTTGAACCAATAATTATTTGCAGGTAAATTTTTTCCATTGAGCCTACCATCCCAACCAAGTGATGTAAAATCAGTAATTGAGTGAATTACTTTTCCAAAACGATCAAAAATACTGACATTTATAGTTTTGAATGAATTGCTGTCTAAACCTTCAATATTCCAAAAATCATTTTTTCCATCGCTATTTGGAGTAAAGTATTTTTTATAGCCAATTACAGAAACTGTTTTCTCAATTGGCTGTTCGCAAGAGTTTAAATCTCTTACAAAAACGGTTTGTAAACCTGCAGGAATATTCGAAAATGTATGTGAACTGCCATTTCCAAAGAAATTAGTATTGTCTAACGAAAACTGATACACACTGTTTCCGTTGATAAAAACGTCAATGATGTTATTGGTTTCATCCTCAGTATTGACTAAAATTTCTGAAAATTCTGGCGGCTTTGGATTGACAACTCTGAATGTTTTTGTATTTGAGCATTCCAAATTATTTTCTGTTTTATAGACAGTTAAGGAAAATTCACCAACTGTATTTAAAGTAAAATTTTGAGTTCTAGTAATATTTCCAGAACTATCTTTCCATTCAAAACGTTGATTACTAAAATCTCCAGAGATGATGATTGGAGGTTTTGAACTAGGGTCAAAACAAATGGTATATTCTTCTTGAAGATTGATAATTGGCTCGGAATTCACTACTATTTCAAACTCTTTGATACCACCACAACTCTGATCAGCTTCTATAATTTTTAAATAAATTGTTTTGGAAGCCTCTAAAAATCTTCCAGTGTAATTATTAGTTCTTTTTTGGGCGTCTTGAAATGTTGGAAAAAATGATAATCTAGAATTTGTAGGAATAGTCAATTGACTTCTAATTGAAAATTCTAAATCTAGCACATCAAACTGACCGAGAGCATTTCCTGAAATGCTATCAGAATCTTCACAAACAAAAACAGTCGGAATATCACCCAATTGTACAAAACGAGTCTTAACAAAAAATGAACCCACCTCAAAACATCCATTTTCGTTAGTTGCTTTCACGAATATTTCTTGATTGGGAATTGTGTTTTCGAAATTTTCAGGATTTAAAATCTTAGTTTCAGATGAAATATCATCCATGCTAAGATAAAAGTCGATATTTTCAGTTGCTCCTCTTCTTAAAATTTTATCTCTTATTGTTTCTAAATTAAAAGTGCTAAGTCCATCTAAATTTTCATCACATTCTACCAATTCTTGGTTTGGGATTAATACTGGTAATTCATAGGCTCTTACTTGTTTATAAACAGTGATATTTTGTGAGCCAACATATAAAATTGCAGAAATAGTATAACTCCCTGGGCTTGAATACGAATGATTTACATTTACACCATTAGCAGTTGTGCCATCGCCAAAATCCCAATAAATATCAGAAATTGGTGCAAATGAAGTTGCTGAAAGTGAAAATTCATCCACATAACAAACGTTTTTAGTAATTATTTTTGAAGCAAAATAGGATTGAATAAAATTAGGCAATCCTTTTCTGGAAGTATTTGGAGAAAGACGAACAGCATTATGTTTATAATTTGCTAAAATACCTTTTTCATCAGGATTTTCGATTACTCCTAAAAAATTAAACCCTTCATCATCATCATCAAAGGCAACATAAATTTTTTGGTCATTTCCTATTTGAAGACTTTCAATTTTTGGATTGCTACTCGAAAATAAATATGTTTTTGGTTCATCACCAAATTCTAAATCATTCATTTCGTATTGAACTAATCTTGTTCCGTTACGAATAGATACATACATAAATTTCCCATTAGGTGAAAATTCAATTCCGTTTGATGGGAAAAGAGCCAGTCCTTGATTGATGATTAAAATTGTTCCAAATGTTAATTCTCCAGTTTCGTTATTAAAATTATAAAGGCTAACTTTTTTCAAACCATCATTGGTTGCATTGGCTGAAATAGCCAATTTTTTTCCATTAGGCGAAAATTTCATTACTCCCAAATTTTCAATTTCCTCTTCAGCAATAATTTCGACAGGAGTAGTGTTTATACCTGTTTCATTGATTTTAAAGAGATTAAATATTTTTTTTGGTGAGGAATTATCTTCATCCGCTGCATTTAAAGTTAGCAACCAAAATGATTTTCCATCTCTGTGATGCACAGCTGTCAATTTTTCAGAAGGCGAATGACTGTTTAAAATAAAATTTTTAGTGTTAACAATTCCAAGTGGATTTTCAGTATTAAATTCGATTTCTGAATAATAAGTGCCAGGGTTGTATGCGAGTGAAGGAACACTTTCTGAGCGAGTATAGATCAAATAATATATTTTATTTGAGTTTGGTTTTGGTACAATAATAACTGATTGATAATGAGAAGTTTGACCTATAAGGCCAGTACCAAATTTCATAATCTCATGATTTCGATTCCAAACAGTTGCTCCATCTGAATAAAACATCAATTGTCCATTTTCATCAGAAATAGACGTGCAATTTGCAGGAGCATCCATTTCACTATCATCTAAATTGATAATTCTTCCATTTTCAAATTTGATTGCAGCTTTATTTCCAAAATACCAATTCTTTGTTTCATTTTGTGACAACCCAGAAAATGATAAAAAGAAAATTAATAATTTGAAAATTTTAAACATAAAACCCTAGATATCAATGATGTTTAATTGATTTTAATAAATTCATAAAGTTCAAAGATATTTAAAAAAGAGTTGAAGCATAAATCTTTAATATCCAAAACCGAAAAAAAAATAATAAAATAAACAAAACAGCTTTAAAGAAAAAGCTTTAAAACTGTTTTATTGAATCATATTTTTTATAAATCCCTTTTTTCTAGAATTTTATATGATGAAAAAATGAAAATAAAAGTCCAAAAAAGTACCGTTAGTATTGCTGAAAATTCGACATCGTAACTTTTTGTAAAAGCTTCTCCCATTGAATTTGCAGCACTTCTGATTGCTCCTAATTTTGAAAAAGGTTCTTTTATTAAATTACTCATTGCTTCTAAGGGTAGAAATTGCATGATATTATCTACTTTTTCACCGGGAATTTTCTCGCCTCTAAAAGACCAATACAAATATCCTTTGAAAATACTTTCACCAATGAACCAAACCAACATTCCAGCAACAGCAAAGGCTGATCTTTTGATGAGAATTCCTAAAAATAATCCGAAAGAGAAAAAGCCAAGGAGTTTTATAAAAAATGCTAATAAATATTCTAAATCAGAAAAAATGATAGAAAATTCATTGTAATCTGAATAAAACAATCCTAAAATCAAAGAAACCACAAAAACAAAAATTGTTGAAATTAAGGCAAATGCAATTACTGTGTAGAATTTTGAAAGTATAAATTCTTTTTTACTTAAACCATCTATTAAATTCTGTTTCAGTGTTTTATAACTGTATTCATTTGACATCATTGATACAATAACCAATAATAAAAAGAATTTTAAAATGGCTGCTATATAAGTATTGAAATGCCATATGTAAGGATAATTAAAAATTCCTGCATCTGCTAAATGCAATTTAAAATTACCAAACTCAAATTTTATTGCGGCAATTAGTGCAATTGAAGTTAATAATCCAAAGTAAATGACAGATAGCACTTTGCTTGCTCTGTTGTATTTTAATTTATGAAATTCTATGGAAAGTAGTCTGAACATGAACTATTTTTTGAAGATTAGTTGTTGTTTGTTAAGTCTAAAAATTGTTGTTCTAAACTTGGTTTACGTTTTACTAAATGCGATAAAACGAGTCCGTTTTCAAACAAATATTGGTTGATTTCAGTGGCAGAAATATCATTTTTTAAAGTTGCAATGATGGTTTCACGATCTTGAGAAATTCGATCAATGGCTTCATGATTTTCTAAAATCTGCATCAATTTTTCTTTATTCTTCTTAATTTCTAATTCAAACAAACCTTTTGATGCTGTTATTTCGTCCACACGTCCACTATATAATTTTATACCTTTTCTGATAACAACCACATCCGAGCAAACTTTTTCAACTTCATCGAGTAAATGCGATGCTAATAAAATGGTGGTTCCGTTTGCTGAAATTTTTTTGATAATTTGACGGATTTCATGAATTCCTTGAGGGTCTAAACCATTGGTTGGCTCATCTAGAATTAAAATTTCAGGATCATTTAATAAGGCAGATGCAATCGCCAAACGCTGTTTCATTCCCAAAGAAAAAGTCTTGAATTTGCTATCTTTTCTTTCAAAAAGATTTACGGTCTTTAATTTTTCATCAATTTTTTCAGTTGAAATTCCTTTGATTTTACATATCAATGCTAAGTTTTGAGTAGCAGTCATGTAAGGATAAAAGTTAGGACGCTCAATAATAGCCCCCACTTTTTTTAATGCTTCATGCGTAGAAAGTTTGCCATCAAACCAAGAAAATTCTCCTGAAGTTCTATTGACAACATTTAAAATAATTCCTAAAGTTGTTGATTTTCCACTACCATTTGGACCTAAAATCCCGTAAACAGTTCCTTTTTTGATGTCAAATGAAAGATTATTTACTGCGTGAACAGCACCATATTTTTTATCAAGATTTTTTATTGAAAGTATTGTTTCCAAGAAGCAGTTTTTATTTAATTGTATATTTAAGACGATTTATAAATCATATAATTACAAAAATAAACTAAAAAATTTTTGAAAATTATTTTTAGAAATGCATTAAAGTCTAGTATTCAGTGTATTCAATGTCATCAAAACTATCAAAATCTTCATCAATCATGTCATCATCTCCAAATTCATCAAATTCATCTTCAACATCATCCGCAGTAAAATGTTTTTCAGGAGCTTCTTTTGGTACATCACCCACAGCTAAAATTGTTTTTGGTAAATCTGCTCTTTTTTCATTGGAAATTTCTACAACATCCACATAAAAAGTCCACAAATTTAAGAAATCGTACACAAAAATTAAATTATCGTTTTCATCTGGCAAGGTTTCATTGAGGATACAGTTTTCCATAGAGATATCCTCTCCAGCATCAGCCATGTTAAATAATGGAATTTCTTCTCCTTGATTCCAATCTTCATCTGATCTGTAAAAAGATGCCATTTCATCCCCCTCAAAGCCAAAAGATTTTGCAATAATTAGGTGTAATTCTTCTAAGTTAATAATGTCATTAACCAAAATAGTTCTGATAATATCTTCTTGTGTGTCTAGGATTGCTCGAATTTTGTACATAAACTTCTATAAAAAAAACGTAACAAAAATACGATAATTTATGTGTATTTTTACACCTTTAAATTTCAAATTAATTGGACAAACAAAAAATACTTCATACTTTTAATAGTTTATCTAAAAATACATTGATGCAAACTTTAAATATCGAGTTTGTTGATGTTACTGAAGATTCTTTGACTGCAAAAATGCCTGTAAATAGTACTGTGCATCAGCCTTACGGCTTGTTGCATGGAGGCGCAACTGCAGCTTTAGCAGAAACTGTTGGTAGCTGTGCATCCGCACTTTTTGTGGATACAGAAACAAAAATTATAAAAGGAATTGAGCTGAGCATCAGTCATTTAAAAAGTATTAAAGAAGGTGTGGTTTATGGAGTTGCTAAGCAAATTCACAAAGGGAAAACGATTCATTTGTGGGAAATTAAGATATTTGATGATGAGAAATATCTAATATCTATTTGTAAGCTCACAAATATTGTTTTGGATAAGAAGTAGAAGATGTCTATTTATGTTTTTTTAGAGGGTTTTTTAAAAGTTTTTACAATTTTAGCAATCATATTATTTGCGATTATTTATGCACTTTTTTACTTCCAGACATTATTAAAACTTGACAAAGCTATTTTAAGTGGATTTGAAAATCTAAAATTGACACCAAAAATTTCTTACTATAATTTTAAAAATCTGATATACAGAAAATTATTAATTGTAAATGATATTGTTTTGTCAACTATCGTTTTTGTTCATGAAACGATAGGTTGGTGTGTTGATTTTATTAACCATATCAAAGATTCTATGATATATTTAAAAGTAAATTTTGTGGGTCATGATAGAGTTGGATACAATTATGATGTTGCAAATGATGTGCAAGAATCCATTGCTTTTGAAAGAGATATGTTGCAAAGTATCACCAAAGATTTGCCAAAAAACAAAACTGTTGTTGTAGGATACTTTTATGGTGGCCCTATCGTTTTACCAGACACAACACGTTATAAAAAAGAAGTTTTACTAGCGCCAGCAGTTTTTAGTAATACAGAAGTAATATCATGGTTATTAAATTTTTATCGTTGGAAATTAACTCATTGGTTTGTTTATCCAATTTGGAGACAAGCAGCCAAAGAAAAACTTTCTCATAAGAATAATTTGAAAAATCTTGAAAAAAAATGGAGCCAGAATTCAAATGAAATTTTAGCCATTTATAGCGAGAATAACCATTTATTTCCTTTTGCAAATTCCGGTAAATTGGCTGCTCAATTTCCAAAAGAACAATTTGAATTGAATCAAATTAAAAGAGGTGATCACGAAAACATTTGGAATAGATTCGATTTTATTAAAGAACAATTTATCCTTAGCTTGAATTGAAAATATTCTCAAAAATAGCAGCTTCTTATAAAGAAAATAAACCATTTGTTGTTTATAGAAAGCCGAATACAAAAGAGGTATTGGCTTTGTTCTCCAAAAATGATTCGTTGTTTTTGCTAGATGATTTTTCTGAAAGTGGATTTGTTTTTGCTCCTTTTGATGCAAAAGAAAAACCTATTTTTTTTACTTTTAAAGAATCTGATTTTTTTACAGAAAGAGTCGATTTTATTGAGGAACCAATTTTAAAAAATAAGGTTTTTGAAACTGAATATCAGAGAGAAAATCACCAAAATATAGTTGAAAAAGCTATTGATGAAATCAAGAATGAACATTTAAAAAAAGTTGTAATTTCTAGAAAAGAAACGCTTCAATTACAAAATTTTGATTTTGTTTCAGTCTTTAAAAAACTGCTTCAAAATTACCAAAATGCATTTGTATATGTATGGTTTCATCCGAAAGTAGGTTTGTGGTTAGGTGCAACTCCTGAAACACTTTTAACGGTTGAAAATCTTCGTTTCGAAACCATGTCTTTGGCCGGTACACAAGTTGCTGACAACTTAGCTTCTGTTGTTTGGCAACAAAAAGAGTTAGAAGAACAATCGTTAGTTACTGATTTTATTGAAAATCAACTTAAAAATACGGTTGAAAGCTTGCAAATTAAAAATCCTGAAACTGTAAAAGCAGGAAATTTATATCATTTAAAAACGGCAATTTCAGGCACATTACATCCATCAAAGTCAACTTTAAAAGAGTTGATTAAAAGTTTGCATCCAACCCCAGCTGTTTGCGGTTTGCCAAGAAATATTGCTAAAAAATTTATTCTTGAAAACGAAAATTACGATAGAGAATTTTATACAGGTTTTTTGGGAGAAATGAATGTGATTTCTGAAGAATCAAATTCTAATAAAACACAACTTTTTGTGAATTTACGCTGTATGAAAATCGAAAATAATACAGCAAATTTATTTGTTGGTGGAGGGATTACAAAAGATAGTAACCCTGAAAAAGAATGGCAAGAAACTGTCTCTAAATCTAAAACAATGAAATTGGTTTTATAAAAAAAACCGTAAACAAAATGTTCACGGTTTCTTAGTGTAAATAAAACTTGAATTAAAAAAATTTAGTAAATTTTGTTATTTTAGTGGCTGATAAACTTGAAGATTCTTTTAAATGTCGTCGAAGGAAATATCAGTAAAACTGGTTGAAGATTTTATTTCATCGTTTTCATTTTGATCATCATCTTCTTTTTTAAAGTCTTTTTGATGACGCTCACTAATGACTTCATCACCTTTTTCATTCAATATATAATCAGTTGCTTTTGTGAGCATTTCTTGAAAATCATTGAAATCTTCTTTGTAAAGGTAAATTTTGTGTTTTTGATAATGAAAAGAACCATCATCGTGTGTAAATTTTTTACTTTCAGTAATAGTTAAATAATAGTCATCTGCTTTTGTAGATCTTACATCAAAAAAATACGTTCTTCTTCCTGCTCTTAAAACCTGTGAAAAAATTTCTTCCTGTTCAACTCTCTCTGCCATAATTCTTTTTAAATAGTGTTATAATTTCGTTTATGATATGTACAAATCTAATAAAATATTTTACTTGATTCTCATAAAGTTTATATTTCTTTTTCTAAAAGTTGTTGTTCATACAAGTTTTTATAATAGCCATTTTCGGTTATCAGTTGATTGTGAGTTCCTTGTTGAATAATTTTGCCTTCTTCTAAAACAATAATTTTGTCAGCATTTTTTGCTGATGAGACTCTGTGACTGATTATAAATGTCGTTTTACTTTTTGAAACTTTTTCTAAATTCGCTAAAATTCGCTCTTCAGTTTCGGTATCAACTGCGGATAAACAATCATCAAAAATCAAAATTTTTGGATTTTTAATTATCGCTCTTGCAATGGAAACTCGCTGCTTTTGTCCTCCTGATAAAGTTACACCCCGTTCACCCAAAATAGTTTTATATCCATGAACAAAATCGATGATGTTTTCATGGACTACCGCATTTTTTGCAGCTTCTATAATTTCCTGTTCACTAGCATTTTTTTTGCCAAATTTGATATTATTTTCAATTGTATCTGAAAACAAAAATGGGTCTTGAGGAACAAAACCAATTTGATTTCTTACTTCATTCAAATTCAATTTTGTAATAGGTTTATCATCTAATAAAACCGACCCGGCAGTAACATCATACAATCTTGAAATTAATTCAATAATGGTTGATTTTCCTGAACCTGTATTTCCTAAAATCGCTAAAGTTTCGCCTGGATTTATCGTAAAATTGATGTTTTTTAAAGCTGTAATATTCGTGTCCTCATAAGTAAAAGTAACATCTTTAAAAGTAACTTTTCCATGGATTTCTAAAGATTCATTATTGTAATTTTTGATTTCAGGAACTTCATTCAGAAACTCATTTATTCTAGCTTGAGAGGCTTCTGCTTCTTGCACCATTGATGTAACCCAACCTACAACTGCCACAGGCCAGGTGAGAATATTTACATACAATAAAAACTCAACTACAACACCAATTTGAATTTTATCTTCAATGTATAAATTTCCTCCAACATAAATTACAATAATATTACTAATACCAATTAACAATACCATTAATGGAATAAATAAGGCATTTGCAAACTGTAAATCAATGTTTTTTTCTTTGCTTTCATCAGCTATCTTATCAAATTCCTTGATAATGGATTGTTCAATTCCGTAAGATTTTACCACATTAATCCCTGAGAAAAATTCTTGTGTAAAGGTGGTTAATTTTGATAAATATTGCTGAACAATTGTACTTCGTTTATTGATAATCGTACTAAGAAAATAAATAGAGATCGCTAAAAAAGGAAAAGGAATCAAAGTGTATAACGTTAGTTTTAAATCCACTTTTAGCATTTGTGTGAAACCAACTATAAAAAGCACCAACATATTCATAGTATACATGATTGCAGGACCCACATACATGCGTACTTTTGAAACATCTTCACTGATTCTATTCATCAAATCTCCAGTTCTGTTTTTCTTGTAGAAATTTAATGAAAGACGCTGGTATTGTTGATAAATCTCATTTTTTAAATCAAATTCTATCAATCTTGATGTCACAATGATGGTTTGTCGCATTAAATAAGTAAAAAACCCACTTAACAAAGCGACACTAATGATAATTAATACATTCCATAACAATTCTTTTTTTACAAAAACAAGATCAGTAACTTTTCCTTGTTGATATTCTTCTATAACATTCAAGGATTGTCTTATGATTTGAGGAATTTTAAGTGCTAATATTTTTGAGAGAACTGTAATTAACAATCCAATTAAAATTCGCCATTTGTATTTCGCTAAATATTTGTTTAAATGTTGTAATGCTCTCAAAAGTGTTTTTTTGATGTAAAAATAGAGCACGAAGATACCAATTTCATTGCGAATTGAATTCTTAAAAAAGAATTAAAAAGATTTCATTCAAAAAAGAAAATAGTACTATTTTTGCATCGCGAAAAACGCATTTTATTTAAGTTCTTTTAGATGATAAACAGAAGACATATTCGAGTTAAAGTAATGCAATCCATCTATGCTATGCAGCAATCTCAAAGCGGTGATATTGTGAAAGAGGAAAAATTTTTGAAGTTTAGCATTCTTAAAATGTTTGACTTGTATGTATTAAATCTCTTGTTAATTATTGAAGTACAAAAGCTTGCTGAGAAAAAAATAGCGCTATCTAAAAAGAAAATTCTTGCTACAAAAGAAGATTTAAAACCCAATACCAAATTTCTAAACAACAGATTAATCAATACAATCAAAGACAGTGTGAGTTTGATTAGTTATTGTGAAATCAACAAATTGAATAATTGGGAGCTTGATGATGAATATGTAAAAATAATTTTTGAAGAATTGCAAAACAGCAAAATCTATAAAAATTATTTAGATACTGTTGAAGATTCTTTCAATATGGATCGCTCTTTTGTGATTGATTTTTTCAGAGAAATTATTGCACCAAATGAAAAATTAGCAGAGTATTTTGAAGATAAAATGATCACTTGGGTGGATGATATTCCGTTCGTAAATACTTGGGTTTTAAGAACTTTGAGTAAATCTAAAAACAATTCAAATTTTTTGATGGAAAGTTTGTATAAAGACAAAGATGATGAGGAGTATGTTGCGAAATTGTTTACAAAAACAATGTTAAAAATGAGTGAGTTTGAGAAAGAAATTTCAGATAGAACTCCTAATTGGGAAACAGACAGAATTGCCGATGTTGACATGATTTTAATAAAAATGGCAATCACTGAATTTCTGAATTTCCCTTCAATTCCCGTTAAAGTTACCATCAATGAATATATTGAAATTTCGAAAGATTATTCAACTGAGAAAAGCAGTTATTTTATCAATGGTGTGTTAGACAAAATTTCAAAAGAATATGAAAAGGATAAGAAAATTGTTAAAATAGGAAGAGGTTTATTATAATACACAATAAAAAAAAATGTTACTTTTACCAAAATTTTAAAATCATGAAAAAAACAGCCATTTTAGCAATCTTTTTTACGGCATTTTTTGTAACTATTTCCTGCAAAACTAATGACGCGAAAGCAAAAATTAATGAAGAAAATTTAGAACAAGCAAAATCAAGAGATACAGAAATTCAAAAAGGTGCTGCAACTATCGCTTTTGATAAAGTTGAGTATGATTTTGGAACAGTAAATGAAGGGGATATTGTCGAAACAACTTTTAAAGTAACCAACGCTGGAAAAATAGATTTAATCATTACAAATGCACAAGCATCTTGTGGATGTACAGTACCAACTTGGCCAAAAGAACCAATAAAACCAGGAGCATCTGCAGATATTGAAGTTTCTTTCAACACTTCTGGAAAACCAAATAGACAAAATAAAACGATTACTTTAACAACCAATACTGAATCAGGAAGAGAAATTTTAACTTTGAAGGGTTCTGTAATTCCAAAAACAAATTAAGCATGTTTTCAATTATTTTTCTACAAGCAGGAGGGGGTTTAGCAAGCATGCTACCTTTTTTAGCAATGATATTAGTATTGTATTTCTTTATGATTCGTCCACAAATGAATCGTCAAAAGAAAGAAAAAGTGTTTCAAGCAGGGATTAAGAAAGGCGCAAGAGTTGTTACTTCTAGTGGAATTCATGGTAAAATTGCTGAAATCAACGAGTCTGACAATACAGTTACAATTGAGACAGGAGCAGGAAAAATTAAATTTGAGCGCTCTGCAATTTCAATGGAATTGAGTAAAAAATACAACAACTCAGAAGTAAGTTAATTTTAACAAACTTCAACATTTAAAGTGAACTTTTTCTTTTTTTGAAAAAGTTCACTTTTTTATTTAAAAAAAGGTATATTCGAATCTATTAATTTAAGAATTGGCTTTTGAAAACGACACAAACTATATCGAAATCATTTTTTGGATTTTTAGTGGCTTCTTTTACGATTTGGGTGTTGATTACTTTTTCCAAAGAATACAATACGGTTATTTCTTATGAAGTGAATTTTATCAATGTTCCACAAAAAAATATTCTTTTAGAAACAACTCCACAAAGATTAGATTGCTATGTAAATGGTTCTGGATTTCGACTTTTTTGGTCACAACTTTTTGATCAAAAAATTAACTTAGATGTATCAAAATTTGCTCAAAAATCTCCCACTAAAACTTATATTTTACCAAAAAATCAATTATCAACCATCAAACAACAATTGATGTCAGGAGTAGTGATTGAAACTATTTTAAAAGATACTCTTTATATAAAAATGGGTTTTTTACACGCTAAAAAAGTACCTTTAAAACCCAATTTGAACATCAATTATCAAGTAGGATACAACCTTTTTGGGGAGGTGAAAGTAACTCCAGATTCAGTTGTAATTTCTGGTGACGAAAATCAACTAAAGTCCATACATTTTCTTGAATTAGAAAGTTTGAAGCTTACCAATGTAAAAGCAAATTTTTCAAATAGTGTAGCTATTTTAAAACATTCTAAGAGTAAAACGATAAAGTTAACTACTTCAAAAGCAGTAATCTCAGCAAAAGTTGACAAGTTTACAGAAGGAAGTTTAAAAGTTCCATTTAAAATTGTAAATCTACCATCAGAAATGAAAATAACAACTCTCTCAGAAACTGTTTTGGTGACTTTTGTGGTTGCATTATCTCAGTTTTCTAGAGTTTCAGAAGCTTCATTTGTGATAGAATGCGACTATGAGATGGCAACCAAAAATGACTTAGGGTATCTGATTCCAAAAATAGTTTTAAAACCTGATTTTGTTGAAAATATCAAGATCATTCCTACAAAAATTGATTTCTTAATTCAAAAATAAAAGATGATTGTTGGCATCACAGGAGGCATTGGAAGTGGAAAATCTACAGTTGTAAAATTGTTAGCAAAATATCCAAATACGGCAATTTATACTGCTGATGAAGAAGCAAAAAAGTTAATGAATTCATCCAAAATAATTGCTGATAAATTAATTCTTGAATTTGGAAATGAAACTTATCAAAATGGAGAATTACAAAGAGATTTTTTATCGAAAATAGTATTTCAAAATCCTGAAAAATTAGCAATTCTCAATTCAATCGTACATCCTGAAGTTCGCAATCATTTTCAAAATTTCATAAAGCTAAATCAAGATAAATTACTAATTATCTATGAAAATGCGATTTTATTTGAAACTAAAAGCAACCTTATGTGTGATGTTATTATCACTGTTTTTGCAAGCCTATTAGTTAGGATTGAGCGTGTTATGCAACGAGATCATTGCTTAAATGATGCTGTTGTAAGTAGGATAAAAAATCAATTGAATGAAGAAATAAAAATGCTTCAATCACATTATATAATTATCAATGATACTATAGAACATACCGAAAATCAGGTGAAATATATTCATAATATTTTAACAGAAAAAAGCATAACTATTTAAGTATTTTCAACGAATTTGTTAAAACACTCTTAAATTTAGGTTATTTCAGTTAATATTTATCAGAAAGTTTAATTTTCAATAGTTTTATCACGTAACTTTGATTCGTGGGTAAAAAGATGTTTATTTTCATTGTAGTATTGATGAGCATTTCTTTAATAGGAATCATTGCTGTTCAGCTCTATTGGATTAATAATGCTGTTGAAAGTAGAAAAGAACAATTTAAAAATGATGTTCAAAAATCGTTGGGAAGAGTTGCTGAAAGAATCAATGAAAAGGAGGAAAGACTTATCGAAATTCAAATTCAAGATATTTTAGAACACAAAACACTTGCTGACAATGCACAAGTAAAAAATTATCTTTTTCAACAAATTGATACTACAAACAATACTAAAATCACTTTTGGAACTACTGTTTTAGAAGAAAATTTTGAAATTCCGTTAGATTTTTTAGACGATGAAAAAATAATTTTTACGAGAGTTACTGGAAAAAAAGACTTTTTTCAAAGCAAATTCATCAAAAGTCCAGACAACATTTTCAATGCAGAAGATGTTGAACGTTTTTCTTTTTTAGGAAGAATGAAAAGTTTAGAGAAAAGTCAGTTTACTCAAATAATGAAAGATTTTAAAAGAGTAAATCCTCTAAATAAAAGAGTAAGTAACAGAGAGTTAAATGCTACTATTAAAGAAGAACTCGTTAAAAATAACATTCATTTAGATTTTAAATATGGCGTCTATACCAATGAAGGTTTAGCAACGAAGTTAAAATCAGGATATTATACAATCAATATTAACGAAAGTTATGAATATCCACTTTTGTATGATTCAGAAAATAAACCAGAATATAATTTGTTTGTGACTTTTCCATCCAAAAATGAACATATTTTATCTGGAATTTCATCCATTTTATTGTTGTCTTTATTTTTTATTTTTGTCATTATTATTGCTTTTTCAAGTTCGTTGTATCAATTAATCAAACAAAAAAAAATATCAGAAATAAAAACTGATTTCATCAATAATATGACTCACGAATTTAAAACACCAATTGCTACCATCAATTTGGCTCTAGATTCTATTAAAAATCCAAAAATTATTGTTGATACTGAAAAAGTGTTGCGTTATGTAAAAATGATTCGTGATGAAAACAAAAGAATGCATTCTCAAGTAGAAAATGTATTGCGAATTTCAAGATTGGAAAAGAATCAATTAACAATCAGTAAGGATACTGTTGACGTTCACGACATTATTGAAGATGCTATCAATCATGTGAGTTTATTGATAGATGATAGAGGTGGCAGTATTGAAAAGCATTTTCAAGCGATTTCATCAGAGATTTCTGGAAATGAATTTCACTTATTGAACGTAGTTGTAAATATATTAGAAAATGCAATTAAATATTCAGTTGACGCTCCCAAAATTGATATTTATACCGAAAGTACCAATAAATTTTTCATTTTTAAAATAAAAGATGAAGGAATAGGAATGGGAAAAGCAGCTCAAAAAATGGCTTTTGACAAGTTTTATAGAGAGCAAAAAGGAAACATTCACGATGTAAAAGGGCATGGTTTAGGATTGGCTTACGTTAAGGAGATCTTAGAAAAACATCATGGAACAGTATTTGTAGAGAGCGAAAAAGGAAAAGGAAGCATATTCACAGTTAAATTACCTTTAAATTAAATATAAAATGGGAAGTAAAAAAATCTTATTAGTAGAAGACGATCCAAACTTTGGAACCGTATTAAAAGACTATTTATCATTAAATGACTACAATGTTACGCTTGCAAAAGATGGTATTGAAGGATTGATAATGTTTAAAAATAGCGATTATGATTTGTGTATCTTAGACGTTATGATGCCTCGTAAAGATGGATTTTCATTGGCTCAAGATATACGAGTAACCAATAAAGAAATTCCAATTATCTTCTTAACAGCCAAAACGTTAAAAGAAGATGTTTTGAAAGGATATGCAGTTGGTGCAGATGATTATTTGAATAAACCATTTGATTCAGAAGTATTATTGCACAAAATTAAAGCAATTTTACAACGCAAAGAATCGGATAAAACCTCGGAATCAGACCAAATTTTTGAGTTTACAATTGGAGGTTTTTCATTCAATTCAAAATTGCGTTATTTGACCTCCACGGCATCTGTTGAGCCTATTAAATTGTCTCCAAAAGAAAGTAAATTATTGAGAATGTTGGCAATCCATAAAAATGATTTGATGCCTCGCGAATTGGCTTTGACAAAAATTTGGAGAGATGACAATTATTTCACATCAAGAAGTATGGATGTTTACATCGCAAAATTGCGTAAATATTTGAAAGATGATGAAAATGTAGAAATTTTAAATATTCATGGAGAAGGATTTCGTTTGATTGATAAGTCATAGAAAATCCTTACTTCCCAAAAAAAATCAAAACTCTAGTTGTTATTACAAATAGAGTTTTTCGTATTTTTAAATTATGGCAGAATTCATCAAATTGTATGACGAAAATCCCAATCAAAAACAAATAGATAAGGTTGTGAAAGTATTGAAAAATGGGGGATTAATTATCTATCCCACTGATACTGTCTATGGTTTGGGATGTGATATCACCAACATAAAAGCTTTGGAAAGAATCGCTCAGATCAAAGGTATAAAACTTGAAAAGGCAAATTTTTCTTTTGTTTGTAATGATTTGAGTCATTTGTCAGATTATATAAAACAAATTGACACACCTACTTTTAAAATTTTAAAACGTGCATTGCCAGGGCCTTATACGTTTATTTTGCCTGGAAGTAACAATTTACCCAAAGCTTTTAAGAAAAAAGCAACTGTCGGAATTCGTATTCCTGATAACAATATTGCAAGAGCCATTGTGGATACTTTGGGAAATCCAATTGTTTCCTCATCAATTCGTGATGAGGATGATATTCTAGAATATACTACTGATCCAGAATTGATTTTTGAAAAATGGCAGCATTTGGTTGATTTGATAATTGATGGAGGATATGGAGATAATTATGCCTCTACAATTATCGATTTAACAACCTCTGAGCCGACAGTAATTAGAGAAGGAAAAGGTAGTTTGGATATTTTATAACCTTTAATCCAATTCTTGAAATTTCTTTTTTCCCAACACAAAATATTGCCAAACAATACTAATATGGGTAAAATAGGTTTGTTTTTTAATAATTTTTCGTCTTTTTTTAAGAAATAAAGGCAGGTTTTTATAAAAACTTAAATGTGCTTTTAAAATAGCAATTGTATGAATTGGTCGTAATTCGAGTAAAAATTTAATTCCTGCAATTCCGTCTAAAATCAATCTAGATAAAACTACAATTAAAAACCATTTTTTAGGTACATTTTTGACGACATTTAGAAGACTATTTCTAAAATTCAAATAGGTTTTATGTGGATTTGTTTCTTGTAAAGTTGCACCTCCAATATGAAAAACAGTAGATGTTCCAACATATTTTATATCAAAACCTAAATTTTGTGTTCTCCAACACAAGTCGATTTCTTCTTGATGTGCAAAATAATCTTCATCAAAACCCTTAAGTTCGTGAAAAACTTTTGAACGAATAAAAAAGCAAGCGCCAGAAGCCCAAAATATTTCAGTAGTATCATCAAATTGATGATTGTCTTTTTCAAGAGAATTAAACACTCTTCCTCTACAATATGGATATCCAAAAAAGTCAATAAATCCGCCAGCTGCTCCAGCATATTCAAAACTATATTTATCTTTATAATCTAGAATTTTGGGTTGAATAATTGCTACATTTTTTTCTGTATCAAAAACTTCAAGTATTGGTGATAGCCAATTTTCAGTAACTTCAACATCCGAATTTATCAAGCAATAAATATTTGCCTTAACAGCTTGCAGGGCATCATTATACCCTTTTGCATAGCCACCATTTATAGTGTTTTCGATGATATTTACAGAAGGAAAATGTTTTTTAACGTAAAAAATGGATTCATCAGTTGAGGCATTGTCTGCAACAAATATTTCAGCTTTTTCTGAGCTAAAATTTACAATGGAAGGAAGGAAGGTTTCCAGTAGTTTTTTTCCATTCCAATTCAATATGACGATCGCTATTTTCACAAGATGCGAATTTACATTTTAAAAATGAGTTTCTTTATAAAGTTCTCTTAATAAAATCGGGAAGCTCTTTTAAGAAAACATATGTTTCATTTTCAAAATCCATCTGACAATAAAAATGGTCTAAACCATTGGTAACAAACAAATAATTTGCTTTTACCTTTAAGTTATATCTCGCAATTTGATCAAAAGTTTCTTGAGTTATTTTTATTGTAGGAGCCTTGCATTCCACTATAATCTCAGGATTTCCATAAGTATTAAAAATAATGATGTCAGTACGTTTTTTTAAATTATTGATAAGCAACTGCTTTTCAATAGAAATCAATGAAATTGGATATTTTTTCTCTTCATGTAAAAAATAAGCAACATGTTGACGAACCCATTCTTCGGGAGTTAATACCACATATTTTTTTCGGAATTTGTCAAAAATAAGCGTCTTATTTTTAGTATTTTTGATAATGAAGGAATAAGATGGAAGATTCAGTTTTTTCATCAATCAAAAGTAATAAAATGAATGAAGTAAAGGACATTAAAGCTGATATAAAAAGGAAAATCCTCAAGCCGATCTATTTTTTGATGGGAGAAGAATCTCTTTTTATTAATGAGATTTCTGATTTTATTGAAGAAAATGTATTGGATGAATCTGAAAAAGGTTTTAATCAGCAAATAATGTATGGAAGAGATGTAACTATTGAAGAAATTATTGCTGCTTCAAAACGCTATCCAATGATGGCTGAAAGGCAGGTAATTATTGTAAAAGAAGCACAAGATTTAAGCAAAACTATCGAAAAATTAACTTCTTATGCAGAAGATCCACAACCTACTACTGTGTTGGTTTTCAATTACAAATACAAAACCTTAGATAAACGAAAAAAATTATACAAAGATATTTTAAAGTCAGGACTGATTTTTGAAAGTAAAAAATTATATGAAAACAAGGTTCCTGATTGGATTCGAAAAGTTTTAAATGAAAAAAATTATCAAATTGACACCAAAGCTTCTTTGATGTTGGTTGAATTTTTAGGGACAGATTTGAACAAAATAAACAATGAATTGAAAAAATTGATGATTATTTTACCAGAAAAAACAATTATCAATGACACACATATTGAAGAGAATATCGGTATTTCAAAAGATTTTAACAATTTTGAGTTGCGAAAAGCAATAGGGGAGAAGAATATTTTAAAATCGAATAGAATTATCAATTATTTTGCAGACAATACAAAAAGCAATCCTTTAGTAATGACTATTTCATTGCTAAATAGTTTTTTTACTCAGCTACTTTTTTTTCATGGATTGCAAGATAAATCAAAAAAATCAGTCTCATTAGCACTCGGAATTAGTCCTTATTTTGTTGATGAATATTTTCTTGCCGCAAGAAATTATCCCATTCAAAAAGTAACCAGCATCCTGTCGTTTTTGAGAGATGCTGATGTGAAAAGTAAAGGCGTAGGTGCCAATCAAAATGAGCGTGATATTTTAAAAGAATTGATTTTTAAGATTTTACACTAAATTTTTAAAGAGAAAAAGCAGCTATAAATTTTACAAATTAAGTAGCTGCTTTTAATTTGGTTAATTTGTAAATTTAGGTGTTATATATTTTGTCGTATAAATTTTTGTAAATATTCTTGATTACTTCACGTTTCATTTTCATTGTGGGTGTTAATTCACCACCATCAATAGTCCATTCATTTGAAGTCAATTCAAAACGTTTAATTTGTTCCCATTTTCCAAAACGTTCATTACAAGAATCTATCACATGTTGAATTTCTTGAACTACTTTTGGATTTTCAATCAAATCTTTGTTTGAAGTAAATGAAATATTTTGTTCAATTGCCCAATCTTTTAAGTATTCGAAATTAGGTTGAATGATTGCCGCTGGCATTTTTTCACCTTCTCCGATAACCATTACTTGTTCAATAAATAAAGATTGTTTTAACTCACCTTCTAATAAAGGCGGAACAACATATTTTCCACCAGATGTTTTAAACATTTCTTTAGTTCTTCCTGTGATTTTTAAGAATCCATCTTTGTCAATCTCACCCTTGTCACCTGTATGAAAATAACCATCTTTAATTGCTTCAGCTGTTTTTTCAGGATCTTTGTAATAGCCTTGCATTACATTATGACCTTTCACTAATATTTCGCCAGTTTCGGCAATTTTCACCTCAATTCCCTCGATAATCTTCCCAACAGTTCCTATTCTAAAGCCTCCGTTATTTTGATCATTTACAGAAACCACAGGCGATGTTTCAGTCAATCCATAACCTTCCATAATTGGCATTCCTGCGGCTGCAAAAACCCTAGTCAATCTTGGTTGTAAAGCAGCACTTCCGGAAACCATTAATTTTAAATTTCCGCCTAAAGCAGCTTGCCATTTAGAGAAGATAAGTTTTCTAGCAAGACTTAATTGTTTTTCATACCACCAACCATTGGCTCCATAAGGTTCATATTTCAGGCCTAGATCTAAAGCCCAAAAGAATAATTTCTTTTTGATACCCGTTAAATCTTCTCCTTTTAATACAATTTTATCATAAATTTTTTCATACAATCTTGGTACAGCAGTCATGACATCTGGTTTTACTTCTTGGGCATTTTCAGATAATTTTTCGATGGTTTCTGCGAAATAAATATCAACACCACAATATTGATATAAATACAAAATCATTCGCTCGAAAATATGACAAACTGGTAAAAAGCTTAACGCTTTCGAATTTCCATATTCTAATGGAACTCTTTTTTTAGAACACAATACATTTTGTACAATATTATCATGTGTCAGCATAACACCTTTTGGTTTTCCTGTGGTTCCAGAGGTGTAAATAATCGTTGCTAAATCTGTTGGCTTAACTTCGTTTTTTCTAACTTCAACTTCTTGTTGATTGCTATCGTCTTTTCCTGATTCAAGAATTTCTTTCCAACTTTTTTCACCTTTAATATCATCAAAAGTGAAAATACCTTTCAGTGGTGTATTGCCTCTGATTTGATTGATTTTTTCAATAACGGTAATGTCAGAAACAAAACAGTAAATAGATTCTGAGTGATTGATTACATATTCATAATCCTCTTTAGAGATTGTTGGATAAATTGGCACAGTTTGCGCACCCAATTGTAATGCAGCAATATCACAAATATTCCATTCGGTTCTGTTGGTTGTTGAAATAATGGCGATTTTATCATTAGATTTTATACCCAATTTCAGTAAACCTCTGCTCAATTGATTGGATAAATCTACATATTCTTTTGATGATATCGAACTCCATTTTCCTTCATATTTTGTAGAAAATGCATTTTTGAGGTTATACGTTTCCAATTGAAAGTAAGGGATGTCAAATAGTCTACTAATTCCTGTTTGCATATCGTTAATTTTGTCGTACGCCAAAGTAATAAATTTCCATCGCTTTTGCAAATACTTATGAAACTAGTTAATGCTTCAAGAATTATATATTTTTTCGACTAATTTTTTATATTTTTCTTGAATTACTTTTCTTTTCATTTTCATGGTAGGTGTTAAATGACCAGCTTCAATTGTCCATTCATCTGAAGTAATTTCGAACTTTTTAATTTGTTCCCATTTTCCAAATTTTTGATTGTAAAAATCAATTTCTTTTTGAATGCGTTTGAGAAGTTTTTGATCAGTAGTCACATTAATAATTGAGTGGTCATGGCGTTTTGCCCATTTTTGAATAAACTCAAAATTTGGTTGAATTAAGGCTGCAGGCATTTTTTCTGATTCGCCAATAACCATTATTTGTTCAATAAAACGGGATTGTTTAAACTCACTTTCAAGTGCAGCAGGGGCAATATATTTTCCTCCAGAAGTTTTGAAAATTTCCTTTTTTCGATCGGTAATTTTTAAAAATCCCTCAGCATCAATAATTCCAATATCTCCTGTGTGCAAATATCCATTTCTGATAGTTTCATTGGTCATTTCTGGGTTTTTATAATAACCAAGCATTACATTTTTTCCTTTGATTAAAATCTCGCCATCTTCTGCAATCTTTACTTCGACATTCTCTAAAGGTTTTCCAACAGTGCCAACCCTAAAACCCTTATTTTTTAGTTCGTTTAAAGTGCCTGCAGGCGAAGATTCTGTCAAACCATAACCTTCAAAAATAGTCATTCCAGCAGCAGTAAAAACTCTAATTAATCGCTCTTGCAAAGGCGCACTTCCTGAAATCATAAATTGTAAATTTCCTCCCAAAGCTTCTTGCCATTTAGAGAAAATTAGTTTTTTGGCAATTTTCAATTGAAAATGATAAAAAACACCATTTTTTTGATACGGTTCGAATTTTTCAGCAATTTTAATTGCCCAAAAGAAGAGTCTTTTTTTGATGCCAGTCAATTGACTTCCTTTATCAACTATTTTATCTAAAATTTTTTCTAATAATCTAGGAACAACAGCTAAATAATGCGGTTTTACTTCTTTGATAGTTTCGCCAATGGTCTCTATACTTTCTGCAAAATATATTTCAAAACCCATCATTTGATTGTAATAGCAAGCAGCTCTCTCAAAAATATGACAAATAGGTAAGTAGCTAATAATTCTTTTTTTACCGCAGTCTAAATCTATTCTTTGTGCAGTTTTTAAGACGGTAAACACAATATTTTCATGAGTCAACATGACTCCTTTTGGAGTTCCTGTTGTTCCTGAAGTATAGATAATTGTTGCTAAGTCTGATGGCCGAATACTGTTTTTTAAAATGCTGATATTATCAGCATAATTGTGAGAAGTTCCTATTTCTAAAAAAGTTTTCCAATCATCTTTTGTTTGAAAATCTTGTAAAAAGAAGACTCTTTGTAAAGATGTTTTATTTTGAATGGAAATTACTTTTTCATATAAATTCTTGTCAGAGACAAAGCAAAACAGCGCATCTGAATGTTTTAAAATATACCCATAATCCTTTTCTGAAAGTGTGGCATACAAAGGCACGTTTTGTGCGCCAATTTGTGAAATTCCGATATCTAAAATGTGCCAATTTGGATGATTATTTGATGCAATTACAGCAATTTTATCACTTGGGTTGATTCCTAAATGCAGCAAAGAACTACTTACTTTTTGAGCTTCTAAAAGATATTTTTCAGTAGAAATTGATCTCCAAACTGAATCTTGTTTATAATTGAAGCATTTTTCAGAAGGATGATTTTCCAATTGATGATAGGCAAAATCAAAAACACGCGAAATGGATGTTGACATTGTTAAAATTTTGAGATTGACAATGTAGTAATTTATTTGGAAATCAAAAAAACCTTTAATAGTTGTTTTTATTTAATCAAATATTGGTTTTGCTTCAATTCCGAAAGTATCATTAGACAAAGAACTATTTAGCTAAATTGCGCAATTTAGCATTCGTTCTTTTAACATAAATCCTTTTTAAAGGATGCCTTTTTCATCATCAGCATCTAAAAAACTTCTTTAAGAGATTTATTATTGATAGAAACGCATAACTAAGAAAGTATAATTTTTGTTTTTGGAATATATAAACTTTCTAATTATAGTATTTGGTTGATAAAATGGAACCCATACCTTATTGATGTTTTGGTATCTTCTTTAAAAAAAGACTTTTAGCTTTTTAAATGGTAACATATTTCCACAACTTTATCTGTGATTAAAGTATCCTTTTAACATACATCTTGAATTTTAGTTATTTTTTTAGTGAAAAATATAAAAAACACCATTTTGGTTGCAATCAACAGACCAATTTCATTCTGAATTTTCAGGAAATTGTAAAGGTTTATCACAATGATAATGCGTTTGCTGAATTTTTTTTCTCTTTTGAGAATTTCATTATGCACGATGCTTTTCTATCCAAATTCGTGCATTTACAAAGGCTTCTAACCAAGGAGAAACTTCGTCTTTTCTGCCTTTTGGGTAATTTGCCCAATTCCATTGAAACGTAGAACGCTCAATGTGCGGCATCGTTACCAAATGTCGGCCAGTTTTATCACACATCATGGCTGTGTTAAAATCAGAACCATTAGGGTTGTTTGGATACCCTGTATAGCCATATTTTGCTACAATATGGTAATTTTCCTCGACTTCTGGTAATTGGAATTTTCCTTCTCCATGAGAAATCCAAACCCCTAATTCTGCTCCTTCTAAAGTGGATAGCATAACGGAATTATTTTTTTGAATTTTGACAGATGTAAAAGAACTTTCATGTTTTTTAGAATCATTATGAACCATTTTTCCATGGATAGTATGCTCAGGATTGATGAGTTCTAATTCCATAAAAAGCTGACATCCATTACAAATTCCAATAGACAACGTATCTTTTCTTTGAAAGAATTTTTGCAAAGCGATATTCGCTTTTTCATTGTATTTGAATGCGCCAGCCCAACCTTTTGCGGAACCTAAAACATCCGAATTTGAAAATCCGCCAACAGCACCAATAAACTGAATGTCCTCTAAAGTTTCACGACCAGAAATTAAATCGGTCATGTGAACATCTTTTACATCAAAACCAGCTAAATACATAGCATTTGCCATTTCTCTTTCAGAATTTGAACCCTTTTCTCTGATAATGGCTGCTTTTGGCTTCTCGAGGACACTCGAAGAGACTACATCAGCTAACTTACCTGTAAAATGAGTAGGAAATTTATAGGTTAAGGGTTGATTTTTATAATTCTGATATCTTGCTTCAGCAAGATTATTGGCAGTTTGTTTTTGATCAAATAAATACGATGTCTTGTACCAAATATCTCTTATTAAAGCAACATCAAAAGTGAAGCTATCTTCCTGATTTTTGATATTGATTTTTGCTGAATTATTGCAGGTTCCAATGGTAAAGAATTCGATATTTTTTTCATTTAAAATAGCTTCAATAGTTTCATCTGCTTGAAAAACAATTCCGGGATTTTCTGAAAATAAAAGTTTAATAGAATCTATTTCATTCAGTGCAGAAAGGTCAAAATTTGCACCTAAATTCACATCTGCAAAACACATTTCTAGCAACGTGGTAATCAGTCCCCCTGAGGCAATATCATGACCACTTTGTATTTTATCCTCTTTGATAAATTCTTGAATGATATTGAACGTATTCCTCAAAAATGAGGCGTTTTTTACATCTGGAGTTTCATTTCCAATAGTATTTAAAATCTGATTGAATGAACTTCCACCTAATTTAAAATTGTCTTGAGAAATATTGATATAATAAATTTTTCCTCCATCAATTTGCAAAACAGGTTCTACAACTTTACTGATTTCACTACAATTTGCTGCTGCAGAAATAATTACAGTTCCTGGAGAAATTACTTCTTCATTTGGGTATTTTTGCTTCATTGAAAGCGAATCTTTTCCTGTTGGAACATTGATTTTTAAATCAATAGCAAAATCTGAAACGGCTTTTACTGCTTTGTACAAACGTGCATCTTCTCCTTCGTTTTTACAAGGCCACATCCAGTTTGCAGACAATGAAACAGATTGCAAACCGTCTTTCAAAGGTGCCCAAATAATATTAGTCAAAGCTTCTGTGATCGCATTTCTACTTCCTGCTTCAGGATGAATTAGTGCAGAAATAGGAGCGTGCCCAATCGAAGTTGCAATTCCTTCTTTTCCATGATAATCCAAAGCCATTACCCCTACATTATTCAACGGAATTTGTAACGAACCCACGCATTGTTGTTTGGCAACTTTTCCGCCAACACATCTGTCTACTTTATTTGTTAACCAATCTTTACAAGCAACTGCTTCTAATTGAAGCACTTGCTCTAAATAAATGGGTAAATTTTTGGTTTTATACCTCGGATTTTTATAGTTTCTGACCACAGTTTTGTCGGTCATAATTGTTTTTGGTGATGAACCGAACATATCTTCTAAAGCAAAATCCATAGGTCTTAGTCCAGATGATTTTGATTGAAAAGTAAAGCGTTCATTACCAGTAACTTCACCAACATCATATATTGGAGAACGCTCTCTTTCTGCAATTTTATGAAGTGTTTCTAAATGTTTTTCAGCAATAACTAATCCCATTCTTTCCTGAGATTCATTTCCGATAATTTCTTTTGCAGATAAAGTTGGATCACCTACAGGCAATTTATCCAAATCAATCAATCCACCAGTATTTTCAACCAATTCAGATAAGCAATTCAAATGACCTCCAGCACCGTGATCGTGGATAGAAACAATGAAATTTTCATCACTTTCTACCATGCCACGAATCGCATTTGCAGCTCTTTTTTGCATTTCTGGATTGGAACGTTGTACTGCATTTAATTCAATTCCTGATGCAAATTCTCCTGTGTCTGCTGAAGAAACAGCTGCACCACCCATTCCAATTCTATAGTTTTCTCCACCTAAAATCACAATTTTATCTCCTTCTTTTGGAGCATCTTTTATGGCTTGATCTGCTTTTCCATAGCCAATTCCACCTGCTTGCATGATCACTTTATCAAAACCCAATTTGCGAGCTTTTGCATCACTAGAAGCTTGATTTTCTTCGTGTTCGAATGTAAAAACCGAACCACAAATCAAAGGCTGTCCAAATTTATTTCCAAAATCGGAGGCACCATTAGAAGCTTTAATCAAAATATTTAACGGAGTTTGATACAACCATTTTCTGGCATCAAACTTTTGTTCCCAAGGACGATTTTCTTCTAATCGTGAATAAGAGGTCATGTAAACTGCGGTTCCTGCCAAAGGAATAGAGCCTTTTCCACCAGCCAATCTGTCTCTGATTTCTCCTCCTGAACCTGTTGCAGCACCATTAAATGGTTCTACAGTAGTTGGAAAATTGTGTGTTTCTGCTTTTAAAGAAATGACAGAATCAAAAGGAGTAATTTGGTAAAAATCTGGTTTATCAGCAGTTTTTGGAGCAAATTGATCCACTTTTGGCCCTTTTATAAAAGCCACATTATCTTTATATGCGGATACAATATCATTAGGATGTTGCTTAGAAGTTTCCTTAATCATTTTGAATAATGAAGTGGGTTGCTCTTCTCCATCAATGACAAAAGTTCCGTTAAAAATTTTATGACGACAATGTTCTGAGTTCACTTGACTAAATCCAAAAACCTCAGAATCTGTTAATTTTCTTCCTATTTTTTTAGCAACGTTTTCTAAATATGTAACTTCCTCATCACTCAATGACAATCCTTCTTGCTTGTTAAAAGCAGCAATATTTTCAATCTCTAAAATAGGTTCTGGTTGAATATTGATGGTAAAAATAGATTGATGCAATTCGTTGAATTTCTCTGAAATCATAGGATCATACTCAGCAAAATCAGAGGTGCAAGCTGTAAATTCTTCAATTCTGATGATGCCAGAAATGCCCATATTTTGGGTAATTTCAACAGCATTTGTACTCCAAGGAGTAATCATGGCAGCTCTAGGTCCAATAAAAAAGGCGTCAATAGACGCCGCGTTTATTTTGGGTTGATTTCCAAACAACCAAGTCAATTTTGAAATAGTTTCGTTTGAAAATTCTTGAGAAGATTGAACAGCAAATACGGTTGTTTTTTGATCGCCAAAGAAATGAATCATGGGTTGCTAATTTGATTAAAAATAAAGTGCAAATTTACTTTTTTTCAAATGATTTCTAACGCATAACTTCACAGAAATTTAGGAGTTATTCACGATGTTTTGAACAAAAGTTAAATTTTAGAAAATCCTTATTTTTTAATCAACTTTTTAGTGATAGAAATTTTACTAGAAGAAATTTTCACCAAATAAATTCCGGATTTTAGTGAGGTGATATCCATTTGAGATGTTGATTCATCAATTTTTTGAGACAGTATTTGTTTTCCTAAAATCGTAAAAATCTGAATGGTTACAGATTCAGAGGTTTTGAAAAATAGTGAATTTCCTTCTGCGGGATTTGGATACATTTTTACGGAATTATCTAAATCAACTATTTTTGTAGAAAGAACATTTCCCCAAATTTGGGCAACATATTCTGGATGGTCAATAAAAGGATTTCTATTTCCTTGGTATTTGTAAGCTTCATTGTTTCTAACAATTTCTCTCTGATTTACAGGATCTTGAGTATGCCATTTGTGTAATAATCGAATATACCAACTTTCATAAAATTGGTTTTTACTTCCATTTAAAGGATTACTTTCAGAGCTATTGTGATTATCCCAAGAGCCATTCAAAACTTCATCTTCATAACGAGTTGCAAAGTATAACAACATCCTTGCGATGTCGCCTTTAAATTCATTGATGGGTTCAAAAACAGTTCCTGTGAAACTGTCAAAAGTATTTGTACCAACTTTTGAACCATTCATTGAAGTCCAAGTAGCATTTGAAACTTCACCAAAAGGATAATTACTTCTTCTGCCATTTACAGAACCATCAGATGGTACAACATGATGAATATCTGTACGCATTGGTAATTCTTCATTAAAAAAACCTTGAGGAAAAATATGTTCTCTGTTATAACAGTCGTTTTCTGAATCGTAATTGCCACAATTTCTTTGATTGTGTTGATAATTGTATGGATCATTTCCATTTGGATTTTCAGAATACATGTCCAAAACTGTATTATCATTTTCATAAAAATTATCATTATCCGTTTTTATATACCCATCATATAAAGAGCCATAACCTTGGTCAATATGTCCATTTTTAATGATGTTTTTTAATTGGGTTTTTAAGGTATAACCACTTCCAGTTGCAGAACTATAGTAGTTTACTGGAATTTGCGAATACCCAATAAAAAATACAAATAATAGGAGTAGGGATAGTAAATTTTTAATCATTATTCTTTCAGAAATTTCGTGGCAAAGATACCATTTTCAGTAGATATTTTAATAAAATAAATTCCTTTTGATAAAAACTGTATGTCCAATTCTTTTGAGATTTGTTGAGTAATAAAAACTCTTTTTCCAATGGAATTGAAAATTGAAATGGATAAAATTTCGTTTCCAAGAGTATTTGTAATAAAAAGTGTAGATGTTACAGGATTTGGAAACAATGTAAATCCTGAATTCTCAAAAGTATTTACACTCAAAACAGTGCTATGAGTTCCAATATCATCTACAGTATCTTGTGGATAAGAATCCCATTCATTCACAATATCAAAAGTGGTATTGGGTTTCGTAACACCATTTTTTCTTCGTAAAGTTTTGTTTATGGCAAAATTTGCACTTCCTCCATTATATGTTCCAATTACATCTACCAAAACACCGTCTTTGAACAATCCAACAGGATCATTTCCATTGAAATTGATAGGCGCACCAAAATTGGTTTGACTCGCATTTGGTTGTACAAAGTCAGCTTCATCAATCAATTTTTGAAGACTTGAACTTCCATTGATAATAACATAGACATCTTTTTTGAAAATGATTCCTGATAATTGCAATTCATTTGCCCAAACATCTCCATCAACACCACCATCTTTTTGACGTTTGATGCTAAATCCTGTCAAATCAATGTCTGCATCTGTATTATTGACAATTTCCAAAGCTTTATTGTTAGATGAGCCTTCAACGTATTCTGAGAAAAACAATTCACTTGAAACCTCATTGATGTCAGAAGTAGTTGCATCAATAGCTATGGATAATTCTGATATGTTATTTTTAGCATCTTTGGCACGAACTTGAATACTGTAGGTTGTTGAAGCAGTCAAATTAGAAACTGTATAACTAGTTTCGGAAGTGGTTCCATTGAATACAGTATCCACAAAAACATCATAAAAGGTAACAGCGGTATTATCCGTTGAAGCATCCCAAGAAACTACAAATGAAGTGGTTGTTTGGTTGCTAATCACTATATTAGTTGGAGTAGAAGGAGCTTGATCATCTACTAAGGTTTTGATGTTGATTGCTGTAGTTTGAGCGGAACTATTATTGGCAATATCTTTTGCTAAAACAGCAATACTATACTCAGTATCAGAATCTAATCCTGTAACAATGATCGAATTTGTAGTGGTATTGCTGTATAAATTTCCATTGACAAATACATCATAACTTGTCACTGCAACATTGTCTGAGGATGCTGTCCAAGAAAGAGCAACAGAAAAAGTAGTAACATTAGTAGCCGTTAAATTGGAAGGAATTGAGGGAGCTTCATTATCAGTACTTGTGTAAATTCCCCATAAATCTTCGGCTTCGGGACCTCCCCAAATTCTGGTCGCCAACCTTGGATTGTCTATAAAAGGATTTCTATTTCCTTGTGCTTCAGTATTGTTGGTGTTCTCGTGATACGTATTTCGTTGTCTTTCAAAATCAGAAACAGGGTCTTCGGCATTCCATTTCAAAAATAAATCAATCATGTCATCTCCCGTATTTGAATTATTTCCAAGACCAATATTGGTTGGTAAACAACGATTTCCATAGCGCAAATACATGTACATCGTCATTCTTGCAACGTCACCTTTCCATTCATCTCCAGGATACCATCCAGCAGAATTTGTTCCATCAATTGGATCTTTATAGATTTCTGAAGTTGGTCCGGAATTTCCTGTTGCATCAGAAAATTTTCTATTTCCACGAGATGAATTTCTTTGCACGTCTGTTGGTCTTAAATGATGTGCATCTGCTCCAGGCCCAGATTCACCTAAATTTGGAGTTCCTAATGATCGAGAATATATGTGTTCTCTGTTCCAAGTTCCTGAAGCAGCACCATTTGCATTAATATCTCTAAATCGGTCATTGGTGGTATCGCTATCAGTTCCATTTTCCCAGCCATAGATCAATAATACTTGTGTTGAATTGTGTGGATTAACGTCAGTAGCTTTACTTGCATTCCAAATTTGGTCATAAAACAAAGTTCTTGCATGTGTATTGATGATTTTTACGGCTAATTCTTCTTTCAAAGTTAGTCCTGTAAGATTCAAATTCACATCATTATAATACCCTTGTTGAGAGAGAATTTTTAAAGAAAATGCAAAAAAAAGTAAAAAAGCAAAACGAATATTCATTTTATAAATGTTTAAAAAAAATGATTTCTTTTTTTAGCAATTCGTATTACAAATGATGATGTAAAACTTTATTTTTTTTCAAGAAGCGCCATGTAAAATCCGTCAAAACCTGATTCGTGCGCAAAAATTTTATTTTCTTTTACAAAAGTAAAATTTTTTCCAGCTTCGGATGTTAGGAAAAGGTCAACTTGTTGACGATTTTCAGAAGGTAAAATAGAGCAAGTTGCATACACCATTTTGCCTCCTGGTTTTACCATTTTGGAATAGTTTTGCAATACTTCTTGCTGAGTTTTTTTGATTTCAACAATAAATTCGGGTTGCAATTTCCATTTCGAATCTGGATTTCTTTTCAAAACTCCTAATCCAGAGCAAGGAGCATCAATCAACACTCTATCAGCTTTCTCGTGCAGCTTTTTGATGACTTTTGTAGAGTCAATCACACGTAAGTCAATATTATGTGCTTTGTTTCTGCGAGCTCTTATTTTGAGTTTTTTCAATTTACTTTCATAAATATCCATGGCAATGATTTGCCCCTTATTTTGCATCAAAGCAGCCAAGTGCAATGTTTTTCCTCCTGCACCTGCACACGCATCCACGACTTTCATCCCTGGTTCAACATCTAAATAAGCAGCTACCAATTGCGATGAAGCATCTTGTACTTCAAACAACCCTTCGTGAAAAGCTTCAGTGGTAAACACATTGGCTCTTTCCACCAATTTCAATGCATTAGGATGGTAGGGAATGCTTTCTGTTTCTATATCTTCCGTTTTCAATTTTCGTTGCAGCATTTCTTTGGTGGTGTTCAACGTATTGGTTCGTAAAACGACATCCGCTTGTTGGTTGAGTGCCGCAATTTCTTTTGTCCAAAGTTCTTCTCCCAATTCTTGCATGCCCAATTCATCTAACCAATCAGGAATGGATTCACGGTATTTTCTGATTCTTGACAATTCGTCAAATCTCCCTTTGATTCTTCGAAGAGGAACATCCCCAATTTGATTCCAATCAGGTAACGGAATTCCCCGCAACACACACCAAACGGTAAATAATCTCCAAATATTATCCCGGTCATAAGGTACTTTTACTTCGGCAATTTCTGCGTATAAACGATTCCAACGCACAATTTCATATATGGTTTCTGCAACAAACTTGCGGTCTCTTGCGCCCCAACGTTTGTCTCTTTGTAATGCTTTTTCAACAGCTTTGTCAGCATACACTCCTTCATTAAAAATATCTCTGATGCTATCTATAACTGCAAAGGTTAAGTTTCTGTGTAATCTCATGGTTTTTGTTAATCGGCAACAAAGTTACAAAATAGCTTTGTGTGTCTTGTGATAAAAATTGGTAATTATAATACTTTAATTTATGATCACTTTGTGGCCAGAAATATGGTTATTTACTATTTAAAAAAATAAATTAAAAGAAATTCCTATTTCTACTTGAAAACGAAACTACCAATTTTCTTATTCGGTATTGATACTGTGATTCAAATTTGTCTCAGTAAATTAAGCTCGAATTATTAAAGCATGTTCCCAAATATATTTGGGAACTCCAAATGTATATTGATTGCTTTTTGACCTCAAATTTTCAATAGATTGAAAAGATTTTTGGTAAAAAAAATTAAGTTATAACTTCATAATGATTTTTAAACATACAACTCAGCTGTGTATCAAAACCATTGCCTACAGATACAAATTCAATTACTAAAAAAAATGGATTGAAGCTTTTTTATAAATGATTTCTTTGTGCAGGTTTGGATTTTAGACTCAAGAAATTTGTAATAGTTCAATAAGTAATTTTTTTATTAAAAATTAGGAGGATGCCAAAGTAGTTTTCTTATTAGGAATTCAGATCTAGAGATTTAAAAGTGTTTTTAAAAAAAAAGAAATCCGCAAAACAGTTGTCTGCTTTGCGGATTGGATATCTATTTCTATAAATAAGGGTTTATTTTACCACCCAACTACCATTTTCTATCAACGGAATGGCCTGTTTGAATTTGACTTCTTTTTCTTCACCAGTCATCACATTTTTGATAGTTACTTTTTCATTTCTACCGATTTTTGGTTGCTCTCTCACAATCGTTTCAACAGGTTCTTGTTGTTGTTTTCTGGAGTTGGCAATGGCTTGCTCAGTACTGTTTTGAAAATCAGCTTTGCTAGTGCTCAAACGCTCTTTTTTCGATTGACGAGCTTCCGAAATTTGGTTAACACTTTGGTTGGGCAATTCGCCTTTAAATAAGAATGATAATACTTCTTTATTGATTTCATCTACTGTCAATTTAAACAATTCAAAAGCTTCGAATTTATAGATTAACAACGGGTCTTTTTGTTCGTAAGAAGCATTTTGAACAGATTGTTTTAAGTCGTCCATTTTGCGCAAATGCTCTTTCCAGTTCTCATCAATAATGGCTAAGGTGATGTTTTTTTCAAAATCGGTAATTAAGCTTTTTCCTTGCGTTTCATAAGCTTCTTTTAAGTTGGTGACTACTTGCAATGATTTGATACCATCTGTAAATGGTACCACAATGCGTTCGTAACGATCGCCTTCATTTTCATACACCCCTTTGATGACAGGATATGCCAAAACCGCATTTTTTTCAATTTTTGATTTGTAATGCGCTGTTACAATTTCATACAACTTATCAGTAATTTGTTTTTCTGAGAACTTCTCAAAATCAGCCTCTGTTATAGGAGAACTCATGGACGAAAAACGAATCAATTCAAACTCAAAATTCTGGAAATCTTTAACCGCTTTGTTTTTAACCACAATCGATTCACAAGTTTCATAAATCATGTTTGCAATATCAACCTGCAGACGTTTTCCGTCCAGGGCATTGCGTCTTCTTTGATATACAAATTCACGTTGCGCATTCATGATATCATCATACTCTAACAAACGCTTACGAATGCCAAAGTTATTTTCTTCTACTTTTTTCTGAGCACGTTCTATAGATTTTGTTATCATAGAATGCTGAATAACTTCGCCTTCTTTCAAGCCCATTCTGTCCATCATTTTGGCAATTCTATCAGACCCAAATAGACGCATCAAGTTGTCGTCCAAAGCTACATAAAATTGTGATGAACCCACATCTCCCTGACGTCCAGCACGTCCTCTTAGCTGTCTGTCAACACGTCTTGAGTCATGACGTTCTGTACCAATAATTGCCAAACCACCTACTTTTTTTACATCTTCGGTTAGTTTGATGTCTGTACCACGCCCTGCCATGTTGGTTGCAATGGTTACCACCCCTGGTTTTCCTGCTTCAGCAACAATATCTGCTTCACGTTTGTGTAATTTTGCATTCAAAATATTGTGCGGAATTTTGCGCATTTGCAACATTCTTCCTAACAATTCTGAAATTTCAACGGAAGTTGTCCCCACCAAAACAGGTCTTTTTTCTGATACCAATTTCACTATATCATCAATAACTGCATTGTATTTTTCACGAGACGTTTTGTAGACCAAATCTTCTTTGTCGTCTCTTGTAACAGGTTTATTAGTTGGAATTTCAACAACATCTAGTTTATAAATTTCCCAAAATTCACCAGCCTCAGTAATTGCAGTCCCTGTCATACCAGCCAATTTGCGGTACATTCTGAAATAGTTTTGCAACGTAACTGTAGCAAAAGTTTGAGTAGCATCTTCGATTTTTACATTTTCTTTTGCTTCAATAGCTTGATGTAATCCGTCAGAATAACGACGACCATCCATGATACGACCTGTTTGCTCATCAACAATCATCACTTTGTTATCCATAACTACATATTCCACATCTTTTTCAAACACGGTGTAGGCTTTTAACAATTGATTCATGGTATGAATTCGCTCACTTTTGATGCTGAAATCGCGGTACAATTCTTCTTTTAAAGACGCTTTTTCTTCAGGAGCTCCCTCTGATTGATCAATTTCTCCTACTTTTACACCAATATCTGGCAATACAAAGAAGTGATCGTTTTTTGTAATTTCAGATAAATGTGCAATTCCTTTATCGGTCAAATCAATTTGATTGTTCTTTTCCTCTACCACAAACCACAAATCTTCATCCACTTCTGGCATCAATTTATTGTTGTCTTGCATGTAATGATTTTCGGTTTTTTGCAACAGTTGTTTTACCCCTTCTTGCGATAAAAATTTAATCAAGGCTTTATTTTTGGGCAAACCTCTGTATACTCTTAAAAGTAAAAATCCGCCTTCTTTGTCTTTTCCTTCTGAAATTAGTTTTTTAGCTTCTGCCAAAACACCCACTAAGTGTTTGCGTTGCAAGTCTACCAAATCTGCTACCAAAGGTTTTAGTTCGTTGAACTCATGTCTATCACCTTGTGGTACAGGACCTGAAATAATCAAAGGTGTTCTTGCATCATCAATCAAAACAGAATCTACTTCATCAATAATGGCATAATTGGGTGCTCTTTGCACCAAATCATCTTTGGAGCTAGCCATGTTATCACGCAAATAATCAAAACCAAATTCGTTGTTGGTTCCGTATGTAATGTCAGCATTGTAAGCTTTTCTTCGTGCATCAGAATTTGGTTGATGATAATCAATACAATCAGTAGAAAGTCCGTGAAACTCAAAAATAGGGCCCATCCAAGCGCTATCACGTTTTGCCAAATAATCGTTCACAGTAACAACATGAACCCCTTTTCCTGACAATGCATTTAGGTATACAGGTAAGGTAGATACCAACGTTTTTCCTTCACCAGTCATCATCTCAGCAATTTTTCCTTGATGCAATACAGAGCCACCAATCAACTGCACATCATAATGGATCATATCCCAAGTAACAGGTTTCCCTGCAGCATCCCAAGAATTTGCCCAATAAGCTTTGTCATTTTCAAGGGTGATGTGTTTTCTGATAGCAGACAGTTCTCGGTCAAAAGGAGTAGCTGTAACCTCGATTTCTTGGTTGTTTACAAAACGAATGGCAGTTTCTTTCACCAATGCAAACGCTTCAGGCATGATTTGAAGCAACACCTCTTCAGAGGCTTTGTAAGACGCATCTTTTAAAGCATCAATTTCTGTGTAAATTTCTTCTTGACGGTCAATAGAAGCCGTTTTAGCTTCTGCTTCCAAAACATTGATTTTGTCTTCAAATTCTTTAGTAGCAGCGGTAATCCTTTCTTTAAATTCTTGCGTTTTTGCACGCAAAGAATCATGAGAAAGTTTTGAAATTTCGGCTTCAAACTTTTTAACATTATCTATAATAGGTTGCAGTGTTTTTAAATCTTTTTGCTGTTTGTCCCCTACAAAAATTTTAATTATTGAATTTAAAATACTCATTTTATGTGTTTTAGTTCAGTTAATATCTCACTGAATTTAATAATAATATTTCAAGAAAAGATTTTCTTGAAAAAAATAGTTTCAGTAGTTTGTTATGCAAAAAAAAAGCCTCTTGAGAGACTTTGTTTTTATATTTTAATATTCATCCTCATTCCAAAGATAATCTTCTTCAGAGGGATAATCAGGCCAAATTTCAATGATAGAATCGTACGCTTCTTCTTCATCTTCAATGTCTTGTAGGTTTTCAACAACCTCTAAAGGTGCACCAGTTCTGATGGCATAATCGATCAATTCATCTTTGGTTGCTGGCCAAGGCGCATCTGCTAAATACGATGCTAATTCTAATGTCCAATACATTTCTTATCGTTTAATTTTGTGCAAAAATAATTTTTTTACTTAATTACGCAAGTCTTTTTTAAGAAATATAAAATAATAAAAAAAGAACGAGCTAAAACTTTTCGGGAATCCACTTGATTTCCAATACTGACAAGTCATTAGACAATTTTCGTGCCAATACAAAAAGGTAGTCAGAAAGACGGTTCAAATATATTAAAATAGTATGATTTACGTTTTCTTCTTCGTGCAGTGCCACCGTTAAACGCTCAGCACGTCTACAAACACATCGTGCAATGTGACAGAATGACACAGTTGTGTGACCACCAGGCAAGATAAAATGTGTCATTTGCGGTAAGGTCGTTTCCATCTGATCAATTTCGTTTTCTAAAAATAAGATGGATGTATCATTAATTTTTGGAATGTTTAAACGCTCAGTGCCATTTTTTAAAGTTTCTTTATTTGGTGCTGTTGCCAGCATGGCACCGAGAGTGAACAAATCGTATTGTATTTTCAATAAAGATTGTTTAATTTCAGTACTAATTTCTTGGTCTTTGATCATGCCAATATATGCATTCAATTCGTCAACAGTTCCATAACTTTCTATACGCAAGTTGTTTTTTGCAACTCTTGTGCCACCAAAAAGTCCCGTAGTTCCCTCATCACCTGTTTTTGTATATATTTTCATTATATTTTTTTAATAAAATTTAACGCCAAAGTTACAAATATTGTTCACTAAAAAAGTGTTAAACTCTAATTTTAAAATGTTCCTTAGCTTGTGTTTCTCGGAAGAAAATCAATCCGAAATAAAACAAATCAATCGTTACTGTAGCATTCGGATTTTTACACAAATCCTTCCATTTTAATAAGTTGGATTTCTGTGTATGAATTCTATGAATAACCACAATGTTTTTTGATGAATAGGGAAGTGTTTTAACAAATTCAAAATGTTCTATATTATTGATATATAATATTTTACAACCATTATCTAAACTACTTTCTAACTCTTTGGGATTTGGTATAACTGATGCAATATTGAAGTAATTAAAGATATTTGCGAGAATTTTTTCTTCTTTTTTAGGAAGCTTTAGCGATGCTGTAAAGTCGTTTGAAAGTACTGATTTTAATGATTTTTGATACAAACCTTTGGTCACAAAATCAAAAACAAAAGGGGAGTGCACCCCATGTTGATTTGTGGAAGTTAGTAAAAATTGAATTCGGGTTATGAGTTTAAAAAACAACAAATATAGGTTTGGTTATCAAGCGCAAAAATAGTGTCTATTTTATTGATAAAAAAATCAGTATTTTCGTCAAAAGAAAAAATAACAATCAAAACTATGATTCCAGAAAACGAATATGCACCGTATTATAAAGATTACATTCAGCAAATAGAAAAAAACGGAAAATCGATTATGGAGAATCTTGTACTTTCTCAAACTGATTTTGAGGCTGCACTTTCAGATATTCCTGAAGAAAAACAGCTTTATACTTATGAAACTGGAAAATGGACTGTAAAAGAAGTGGTGCAACATGTTATTGATACAGAGCGAGTTTTTTGTTACAGAGCATTGTGTTTTGCTAGAAATGACAAAACAGCTTTACCCGGTTTTGACCAAGATTTGTTTGTAGTTAATGACAATGCAAATAGCCGTAATTGGGAGGACTTACTTGCAGAAATGCGCTCGGTAAGACAAAGTACCATCTTACTTTTCAATAGTTTTACGAAAGAAGCTTTGCTGAGAATTGGGATGGGTTCGAGAAAAAATATGTCGGTAAGAGCGATTGGTTTTTTATGTTCAGGGCATCAAATACATCATTTGAAAGTGTTGAAAGAAAGATACTTTTAGGCTCAGGGTTTAAAATTCAAAATAGTTCAACCTTGAACTCGAAATCTTGAATTTTAAACCTAATACCAATTTGTATTTAATTCTATCCTGTTTTTCCAACGATTTTTCACATGGATTACCATATTTCAGTTTATCAAAGTTCATCTTTTAGTGTTAGTGTGTTACTTTGTATTTTTTTCACGACAATTAATTTTTTCTTTATTTACCTCAATACATTCAAAAGGATCGCTTCGTTTTTTTTCATTTCTTTCAAAACCACTTTTAAAGCTTTATTAATGTCTTTTTCTTGGTTCATTTTTTACTTTAAACTTTTATCAAAACGAATATGAAAATGAAGGAGTAAAAACTAACACCTTTAAACTATTTCAAACTCCCAATCATTTCTTCTGGTTTAACCCAAGCATCATATTCTTCAGGACTTACATAGCCTAAACGCACAGCTTCTTCTTTCAAAGTAGTTCCGTTTTCGTGAGCAGTATTTGCAATTTCAGCCGCTTTATAATATCCGATTTTGGTATTTAAGGCAGTTACCAACATTAATGAATTATTTAATAATTCTTTGATTCTTGTATGATTTGGTTCAATTCCGATGGCACAATTTTCATCAAAAGAAACACAGGCGTCTCCTAACAATTGTGCAGATTGCAACACATTTGCAGCCATCATTGGTTTGAAAACATTCAATTCATAATGTCCTTGAGTGCCTCCAATAGTTACAGCCACATCATTTCCCATTACTTGTGCACAAACCATAGTCATTGCTTCGCATTGTGTAGGGTTTACTTTTCCAGGCATGATTGATGAACCTGGCTCGTTTGCAGGTATGATAATTTCGCCAATTCCAGAACGAGGACCTGAAGCCATCATACGAATATCATTGGCAATTTTGTTTAATGAAACTGCTAATTGTTTCAAAGCTCCATGAGTTTCTACGAATGCATCATGAGCAGCCAACGCTTCGAATTTATTTTCAGCAGTGATAAAAGGCATTCCAGAAAATTCTGCAATGTATTTGGCAGCCAACACATCATAGCCAGTAGGGGTATTTAATCCTGTACCAACAGCAGTGCCTCCCAAAGCCAACTCAGATAAATGCGCTAAAGTGTTTTTCAAGGCTTTCAACCCAAAGTTTAATTGTGCTACATAGCCTGAAAATTCCTGACCTAAGGTTAGGGGAGTAGCATCCATCAAATGAGTACGACCTATTTTTACTACAGATTTGAAAGCTTCTGATTTTGCTTGTAAGGTATTGCGTAATTGTTCAACACCAGGAATGGTTGTTTCTACAATCTTTTTATAAGCAGCAATATGCATTCCTGTTGGGAATGTGTCATTTGAAGATTGAGATTTGTTCACATCGTCATTGGGCTGAATCGCTTTTTCGCCTTCACCAATTTTTCTTCCAGCTAATTCTTGTGCTCTGTTGGCAATCACTTCGTTTACATTCATATTCGATTGTGTACCTGAACCTGTTTGCCAAATTACCAACGGAAATTGGTTGTCTAATTTTCCTTGTAAAATTTCATCACATACTTGTGCTATCAAATCTCTTTTTTCGGCTGATAAAACTCCTAGATCGCAGTTTGCATAGGCAGCAGCTTTTTTTAGATACGCAAATCCGTAGACAATTTCCAAAGGCATAGAAGCTGCAGGGCCTATTTTAAAGTTGTTTCTTGAACGCTCAGTTTGTGCGCCCCAATATTTATCAGCAGGAACATTTACTTGCCCCATAGTATCTTTTTCAATTCTGAATTGTGTCATTGTGTAAGGAAGTTATTTAGAGCCACAAATTTACAAAATCTCAAACAAAAGAGTTAAGGAAAATTAGAAAACTGTTACAGGTATTTGTTGATTTTTTTAATGAATTGTTGATAATAAAATTTCTTTTTAAGATAAAATTATTCGATTTGATAGTAACATTTGAAAATATATTTTTTATTTTTGCGTTATTAAAATGTCAAATAGAATACAATGTTAGATTTTTCGCAATTTTCAGGATTAGTGTTGTTCATGTTTATCTTCACAGCAGGTTTTTGGTTGTTATTATTTTTACTAACATTTGTTGTTCCCTATTGGATTGGTGGAACTATTTGGGAAAACATGAAATTAAAGAAAGAAGCTAAAAAAGCGGCAGAAGCGATAGCCGAAAAATAGTTTTTTTTCTCTCATAGATAAAAAAAAGCTCGCTATTTGCGAGCTTTTTTATTTGTTATAATTCACCTTAATATTGAATTCTGAATTTTAAACTTTGAACAACAAGAATTATCCTTCAAATTCTTCACCACCATTAAATTCTTGACCACCTTTTTTCTTTTTATCAATTTTAGTTTGATTGAAACGGTAGATGAAACTCAAGCTTATTTGACGCTCTCTCCATTGGAATTCGCTGTATTGCTCTGTGAATCCAGGAATTAAAGTGGTACTCATTCTTTTACGACTATTAAAAACATCGCTAATATTGAAATTGATAGAAGCTTTTTCATTTAAAATCTCTTTACTTGCGGCAAAATCCATGCTAAATATTCCTTTATTTTTAGATTGTGCATTTCTTGAAGGACCACTATAATTTGAGTTGATTTGAATATCCGTTTTGTTTGGTAAAGATAATTTTTGGTTCAATCGAATAAAATATGATGTATTTTTAAAATCGAAATTTTGAGTAAAGCCTGAGGTAGGATTTGTATAATCACCATCTGTAGTTACATGAAATAAGTTGAAATCACTGTTGATATTCCAAATTTTAAAAGGTTTATAGTTCAATGTAAACTCGAAACCAACTCTTTCAGAGGTAGATAAATTTACAGGAAATCTTCTTAAAATAGCATCTCCATTATCTGTAATTTCACCAGTATTTTCTTGAATAAACTCCCAATTATCATTGCTAATGTTGTAATACAAAGAAGTACTTAGTGTGAATTTTTCCCAACGTTTTAGATATCCAATATCAAAAGCATCTGTCAACACAGGATTCAAATCTACGTTTCCACTAAAAATATTACTTTCACTAGAACGACTTGGAAACGGATTTAAAAAACGACCTCTTGGGCGTCTGATTCTTCGGTTATAACCAATCGTAATATTTTCTCCTTCTTTGGTTTCGATACCAATATTGACTGTAGGAAACAAATTTCCGTAGTTTTTAATATCTTCAGAAACTGAGGTAAACTGATCAATTTCAACGGAAGTATGTTCATAACGCAAACCGCCTAAAATAGAAATTTTATTGAATTTTTGTCCGTATTGAAAATAGGCGGCATTTACTAATTCTTTGTATCCAAAAGTATTGTTTAAACCGGCATCAGGTACTAAAGGACCATTCGGAAAGACCAATCTTTCAGCCAAGTAAAAATCATTGTAAATATCTCTAAAGTTTCCGCGATAACCCGCCTCATATTGAATATTTTCTTCAACAGGATGGACATAATCTATTTGAAGCAGTAAATTGTCTTCATCCTGATTTTGAATTACCTCTTCCAAATCATTTAATACATTTTGTGTAGTTTCAGTTTCAGTGATATTGCTAATTGCATCTTCTTTTTCAGTTGAATACTGTAAACTTGCCGTAAGTTTTTTACCTTTTCCATCAAAATTATTGACATAATCCAAGGTATATTGTACTCTTTTTTCATCTTCACTTTCGTTTTCAATACGACTTGTTGCTTCGTTGATATTGCCAAAGCTATCAAATCTTTTGATTGTATTTGTGTTGACGTCATCATCATTACCAAGATTGTAAACAATATTTGCCACAATACTGGAGTTATCATTGATGTAATATTCAGTTCCGAAACTAGTAAATAGGGATCTTCCCAATCTATCAAAATTTCTAGCTTCTACTACTTTAGCGTTTTGCGCAGTTGCAGCAAAATAGTCAGAATCATTGAATGCGTTGCCAGGAACAGCATTGTATCTAAAACCTGTATTGGTAAAGAAATTCCATTTTTTTGAACGTAAATTAAAGTTTAATGCACTTCCATAACGCTCTGGAATTCCCAAATCAAATTGCATTGAGCCATTGAATCCTTTCAATTGATTTTTGCGTAAAATGATGTTCAATATTCCAGCTGTACCTTCAGCATCATATCTTGCTGATGGAGAAGTAATTACTTCAACTCGCTCAATGGCTTCCGCTGGAATTTGGCGTAGAGCTTCAGCACCATTGATACCTACCAAAGCACTTGGTCTTCCATCAATCAAAATAGTTACGTTGTCATTGCCACGCAAACTCACGTTTCCTTCCACATCTACTTGCACAGAAGGGACATTTCCTAATACATCACTTGCGTTTCCGCCACGAATGGATAAATCTTTCCCAATATTAAATACTTTTTTATCTAAACGAATATCAACCGTAGTTTTTTCAGCAATAATCACAACTTCATCCAAACTATTTGTATCATCTTTTAATTGAAATGTTCCTAAATTTTTGTCGGAAGTAAGATTTTGTGCTGGAATTTTAATTGCTTTAAACGATATAAATTCAATGCTTATAGTGTAATTTCCAGCAGTAGTTTGCACACTGAATAATCCATTGACATCTGTTATGCCACCAGAAATTTTTTGGTTTTTAGTGTTTTTTAAAATGATGGTTGCATATTCTAAAGGCTGTTTGGTTTCTTGGTCAATAACTTTTCCTGTAAGCGTAATTTCTTTTTCAGTGGAAGGGTTTTGAGAAAATACGAACGTTGTCAAAAAAAGATAAAAAATGAAAAATGAATTTTTTTTGGTCAAAACGATATGTTTTAGATTATTTTGGTTGGTTGCAAATTTCCAACTAAGTTTATCTTGTTTTAGTTAAAATGATGTTAAGAATATCTTGTGGTTTTTAGATGGTATTTATAATGTGGTTTTCAAGGGAATTAAAATCTTGAAAATGCATGGAAACTTATTGCTATTTGGATTTAGCTATCTGTAAAATGAAAGAATAATAACTCTAAAAAAAAGGAAAGAGGAACTTTTAGTTTGTAATTTATGTAATTCTTTAAAATAATTGAGAAACATTGTTTGTATTTACTGATGGTACATTTGTAATGTCATAAAAATTCATCTTCAACCCAACTAATTCAATTATAAAATTTAAAAGATTTATAAGCTAGTTTAAAAAAAACAATTAATAGTTTTGAAAATACAAGTTTGGTTACAAAGCTCTGGTCCAATAAGCGGTTTTGCCAATCAAAGAAAACCCAATAAATCCTCGAATTTTTAGCTTATTCTCATTTTCAAGCTTGATATAACATTTGTAGACTTTGCCATTTCTAGGATCCAAAATTTTTCCTCCTGACCATTCTTCACCATTTTTTTCCAAACCAGTAAGAATGTTTAATCCTAAAACAGGTTTGTTTTTATTTTCCTCTGAACACAAATCACAAACAGCATTTTTGCGCATCGGATTTTTGATTTCAATCACTTTCGCAAAGGCTTTGCCATTTTTTTTATATACCTCAATTACAGAATCTACCTCGCCAGTATCTTCATTGGTAGAATGCCATTTGCCAAAAATATTTTGTGATTGTGTAGTAAAAGCTGCAATTAAAAAGAATGTTGTTAAAAGAATTTTTTTCATTTGTATAAATTATATTTTTAAGTGATTAAATATACGTTTGAATTTTATTTATGAATAATTACTTGCGATAACAATTTTTTAAATGACAAGTTGATTAAACATTAAATGTTAGCATCAAAATAGGTATTCCATTTTTGTTGTACACGCATGGTTTGTTCAATAACATCACGAACACACCCTTCACCACCTTTTTGATACGATATATATTTGGCAATTTTTTGTACTTCAGGTGCAGCATCATTTGGTGCACATGGCAGCCCTACCAATTGCATTACGGGGATGTCTGGTAAATCATCTCCCATATATAACACATTTTCAGGTTTCAAATCGTAATTTTTTACCAATTGTTGGTATTGTACAATTTTATTGTGTGCGCCTAAATAAATATCTTTAATTCCTAAAGCTTCTAAACGTTTTCGAACGCCCTCATTCGTGCCACCAGAAATGACACAAATTCTATATCCACTATTCAAGGCTGTTTTCAGCGCATATCCGTCTTTTACATTCATGTGACGCAATAATTCGCCATCAGGCATAATGGTTAACATTCCATTGGTTAATACGCCATCTACATCAAATATGAACGTGGTGATGTTTGCCAATAATTGTTTGTAACTAAGTGTCATTTTGTATCGATTTTGTTAAGGTTGTATAAATTTCTTGTTGTTTTTCTGTCAACAAAAATAAATGATTTTTTATAGTTGCAACATCCTTTCTGATTGCAGGCCCTGTTTGAGCTAGAGCAGGAGGTAACACCTTAATTTTTTCAGCAGTTTCATTGATTAATGGATTTAAAATTTCAATAGGAATTTGATGTGTATTGCAAATATCATGGGCAATTTTATACATATGATTTGTGAAATTGTTTGCAAAAACCGCTGCTACATGAATTGCTTTACGCTGTTCAGAACTGATGTAATATATTTTTTTACTTAAAAAACCTGCTAATTTTTCAAGTAGTTTTTCATCCTTTTCAGTAGTAGCTTCTAAACAAAAAGGGATTTGAGTGAAATCTACTTTTTTATTTTTACTAAAGGTCTGTAAGGGATAAAAAACCCCTTTTCGAGTATTGTTTTTTAAGGCTGATAAAGGCATGCTTCCTGAAGTATGCACCACAAAATCAGTTGAAATTTTTGAAGAAACTGTTTCAATTGCATCATCAGAAACAGCTATAATAGTAATATCAGTTTTTGGGATAGCAATCAAATCTCTTGAAGAAATCCACTGAACATTTAGTGTATCTATGCTATGAAAAGCCTCATTCAATAGAGTGCCCACATTGCCTTTCCCAACAATTAGAATTGAAATCATGTTACGAAGTTACCATTTTTTTAATTTTCTGAAAAGCAAGCACAAAAATCAAAACAACAAATCCTACTCCCAAACCAAGGATAAATTCTTTAATTATTGCCGGTAGCGATGATAATATTTGATGAAAAAAGTTGATATGATGAGCAAAAATTCCACCTGCTACCAGCAGCAATGCCAATGTGCCCAAAACAGCCAACAAACGAATGATTATAGGTAAAGACTTTACCAAAATAGTACCAAAAGACACTAGCAATTTACTTTTATCAGTTCCTTTTTTTATTAATTTATACCCCGCGTCATCCATTCTAACCATCAATGCCACAATACCATAAACACCTACTGTTGCAATGATGGCAACTACAGTTACTACAAATATTTGATTGATAAAAGGAGCCTCTGTAACAGTACCCATTGCAATGATGATAATTTCTAAGGATAATATAAAATCAGTGCGAATGGCAGAGGTAACTCTCGTTTTTTCGAAAGCAATTACTTGCTCAGGAGTTACTTCTTCTAGTTGTTCAGTGGCAGGTTCTTTTGGGTGAGGCACATAAAATTCAAAAATTTTTTCAGCACCTTCATAAGCCAAATATAAACCACCAATAATCAAAATAACAATAATAGCTGGAGGATAAATTGCATTTAAAATAAATACTATTGGAAGGATGATTAATTTGTTTAAAAACGATCCTTTGGTAATTGCCCAAATAACTGGAATTTCGCGATTTGATACAAAACCCATGGCTTTTTCTGCATTTACAGCCAAATCATCACCTAAAATACCCGCGGTTTTTTTGGTCGCAATTTTGCTCATAGCAGCCACATCATCCATCAATGCTGCAACATCATCTAACAAAGAAAATATTCCTGAAGCCATTCATTTTTTATTGCAAATATAGGAACTCTGAACTTAAATTAGTGAACTATCATACTATAAGTATTATTGCTAATTCGTAAAATTATTCTCTCTTATTTAAGTAAATATTTACAAATAAGTGTATTGTTATTTTAGAGGATTTCAATGGAATTTAGTAATTTAGCCGTTCTAAAATATTTTCATGAAGAGCTCAAAAAAGTTTGGAATCAACACTACTTGTGTTCATGTTGGAGAAGTAAAAGATGAGCAGTTTAAAGGCGCTGTTTCTCCCATTTATCCTTCAACTTCATACGCTTTTGATGGTGTTGACATCAAGCGTTATCCCCGATATTTCAATACCCCAAATCAAGAAATGTTGCATAAAAAAATTGCAGTTTTAGAGCACACAGAAGATGCTTTGATTTTTAGTTCAGGAATGGCTGCCATTTCAGCAGCGTTATTTGCATTTCTCAAGAAAGGCGATCATGTAATTGTACAACAAGTGATTTATGGAGGTACTTTTAACTTTATGGTGAATGAATTTGAGAAATTCGGAATTGAATATTCGTTCACAGAATCAGATCAGATAGAAGATTTTAAACACTTACTGCGTTCAAATACAAAAGTGATGTATATTGAAACACCTTCCAATCCATTGTTAGGAATTACGGATATGAAAGCCATTGCTGAGTTGTCTCAACAGCATCAAATCATAACAATGATTGACAATACTTTTGCATCACCCATCAATCAAAATCCAGCTGATTTTGGTATTGATATTATGTTGCATTCTGCTACAAAATATATGGGAGGTCATTCTGATATTTCTGCAGGTGCCATTGCAGCAAGCGAAGAACATATTGCTAAAATTTGGAAAACGGCTATTAATTATGGAGGAAATTTAAGCGACCAAACAGTTTGGTTGTTAGAACGAAGTATGAAAACGTTGAATTTACGTGTAAAAGAACAAACTAAAAATGCGCAAATCATGGCTGAGTATCTAGAAAAAAGTGAACACATTGATGCAGTTTATTATCCAGGATTGCCAAGTCATCCTCATTATAAAATTGCGAAAAAGCAAATGAAAGGGTTTGGAGCAATGCTATCTTTTGAATTGAAAAGTCATATTGATGCGATGCAATTTCAACGCAATTTACAATTGATAAAACCTTCTATGAGTTTGGCAGGATTGGAAAGCACTACTGTGAGCCCTGTGCAAACAACACACGCTTTATTAAGTGAACAAGAGCGTTTAGAAAGAGGTATTAAAAATGGGTTGATTCGATTTTCAGTAGGTATTGAAGAGCCTGAAGATTTAATTGCTGACATAGAGCTTGCGATAGAAAAAATACTCAAGTAATGGTTTAAATACAATTAGAAAGAGCGGTTCTTGTAGTAAAAACCGCTCTTTTCATTTCAAATAATTAATAATATAAACTTTAAATATGCTCTGATAAATTGTGGTGTTCGTCAATTAATGGGCCTCCTTCAGTGATCTGTTTAGAAGCTTCATCCGCAAATTTTTCGAAATTCAAGTGGAAAAAGTGAGCAAGATGAATCGCTTTGCCAATATAAGCTCCTTTTTGTAACCAAGTATTCATAGGATCTAACATCTCTGTGGGAACTCCAGGACAATATTTGGGCATGAACAATCCAAAAATAGGATGTTGCTCAAAATCAACTTTCTCTAATTTTCCCTCTAAAGCAGCAGTAATCATTGCTCTTGTATATCTCAATTTAATTCTAGAGCCAACTCCATAAGGCCCTTCAGTCCAACCGGTATTTATCAACCAAACATTCACCCCAGCTTCTGTCATTTTTTTGCTTAACATTTCAGCATATTTTGTGGGATGTAAAGGCATAAATGGTTCGCCAAAACAAGCAGAAAACGAAGGAACAGGTTCAGTTATACCAGTTTCAGTACCAGCTACTTTAGCAGTATATCCTGAAATAAAATGATAGGCAGCTTGACCTGGAGTTAATTTTGATATAGGGGGTAAGACTCCAAAAGCATCACAAGTTAGAAAGAAAATATTTTTAGGATTGCTCGCAAAAGAAGGCTCTTGAATGTTATCAATATGAAAAATTGGGTAACTTACACGTGTGTTTTGAGTGATTGAAAAATCAGTAAAATCCACATCCCCATTCGTGTCAAAAACAACGTTTTCTAAAATTGCTCCGTGTTTAATTGCTCTGAAAATATCGGGTTCTTTTTCTTCTGTTAAATCAATTACTTTGGCATAGCAGCCACCTTCAAAATTAAAAATAGTATTGTTTGCTGTCCATCCATGTTCATCATCACCAATCAATTTTCTTTTAGGGTCAGCTGATAATGTAGTTTTTCCTGTTCCAGACAATCCAAAGAAAATAGCAGTATCACCAGCTTCGCCAACGTTTGCAGAGCAATGCATTGGTAATACATTTCTTTCAATTGGTAAAATTAAATTTAAAGCAGAAAAGATGCCTTTTTTAATTTCGCCAGTATAAGCTGATCCACCAATCAAGGCAATTTTTTTTGTAAAGTCTAAAATGGAAAAATTTCCTTGTCTGATACCATGTGCTTTAGGATTTTCGCAAATATATCCTGGTGCACAGAGAATCAGCCAATCCTCTTGAAAGTTTTCATGGTCTTCTTCTGGAAATCTTAAAAACATATTATAGACAAACATGCTTGACCATGGATATTCTGCAATGGTTCTGATGTTAGTTTTAAATTCAGATTTAGCACAAACGTAGGCGTCACTTGCATACAATTCTTTATTTGATAAATAGTCAACAACATTTTGCTGAAGTTTATCAAAATTTTCTGAAGATAATGGCTTATTTGTTTTTCCCCACCAAACTTTATCAGTTGTGTAATTATCTTTTACAATAAATCGGTCTTGAGGCGATCTTCCAGTAAATTTTCCAGTATTAACAGCCAATGTTCCGTTTTTGGTTTCAACACCCATTCCTTTTTCAATTGTAATTCTTTGCAATTCATCTGGAGATAAATCCCAAAAGACCTTTGCATTTTGTATGCCATATTGACGTAAACTTGGTTTTTTAATTTGATCGATTGTTTCCATAGTATATATATATTTTATGATTCTAATGAAGAAAGTCAATTTAGGGGTGTAAGTGAATTTCCAATGACTTTGAATAGTGTTATAAAAGTACTTTATTAGAAGAAGAATTTTTATGATAAATATCATAAAATAGTGTAAATCAATAATTTTACAGATTTTTAAAAGCTTTTAATCAAATATTGATTTTTCTAAATAACATAAACAAATAGCTTGAAATTTTTGTAAATACTTACTTTGAAATGTCTATTTTTGACGCATAAAAAACACATTGAAAGCACTTAAAAATGACTTTTAATTATGGTTTATTTCATTATACAATTATTATGCTATGATAAAACTAGACATACTTGCTTTTGGGGCGCATCCTGATGATGTAGAATTGGGTTGTGGAGCAACCATTGCCAAAGAAATTTCTTTAGGGAAAAAAGTAGGCATTATCGATTTGACGAGAGGTGAATTAGGAACAAGAGGTTCTGTGGATCTAAGACACGAAGAAGCTACAAAAGCCGCAGAAATACTAGGAGTTTGTTTTAGGGAAAACTTAGATTTTGCAGATGGTTTTTTTGTAAATGATAAAACACATCAATTGAGGATTATTGAAATGATTCGAAAATATCAACCTGAAATAGTATTGTGTAATGCTATTGACGATAGACACATAGATCATTCAAAAGGAAGTAAATTGGTTTCAGATGCATGCTTTTTGAGTGGTCTGATAAAGATTGAAACTACTATTGATGGCAAGATTCAAGAACGTTGGCGCCCAAAACAAGTATATCATTACATCCAATGGAAGAATATTGAACCAGATTTTGTGGTAAACGTTTCTGGGTTTTTAGATAAAAAAGTAGCTTCAGTAATGGCTTATGCTTCTCAATTTTACGATCCTAAAAGTACTGAACTAGAAACGCCAATTACGAGTAAAAACTTCATAGACAGTATTGTATATCGAGCAAGAGATTTAGGAAGATTGATAGATGTGGAAGCTGCAGAAGGGTTTACGACTGACCGTTTTGTGGCAATTGAAAATTTTAGTAAATTAATTTAAGATTTTCTTTTTGAGTATTCGAAAATAAATTATATTTGCACCCGCAAGTTATATACGGTGGTTGTAGCTCAGCTGGTTAGAGCGCTAGATTGTGGTTCTAGAGGTCGCCGGTTCGAAACCGGTCTTCCACCCAAAAAAAACCTTCTTAATTTATCAAGAAGGTTTTTTATTTTTTAAGTATGGAGCTGTAATTGAAATTTTATTTTTTATGAGTTCTTCTGGAGTTCCTTGAAAAATAATATTTCCTCCTTTAATTCCACCTTCTAAACCCAAATCTATAATATAGTCTGCACATTTTATCAACTCGATATTGTGCTCAATAACTATTATAGAATGACCTTTTTCAATCAAAGCATTGAACGAACCTAATAATTTTTTGATATCATGAAAATGCAATCCTGTGGTTGGTTCATCAAAAATAAACAAGGCTTTGTCTTTGGTCGTTCCTTTTACAAGAAAGGATGCCAATTTAATTCGCTGAGCTTCTCCACCAGAAAGTGTAGAAGAAGATTGTCCTAAAGTAACATATCCTAAACCAACATCTTGTAAAGGTTTCAGCTTTTGAGCAATTTTCCCTGCTAAATTTTCAGTAAAAAAGGATGCAGCATCGTCAATGGTTAAATTCAGAATGTCATCAATCGTTTTATCAGCAAAAGTTACTTCTAAGATTTCTTTTTTGAATCGTTTTCCATGGCAAGCATCACATTCTAAATGCACATCTGCCATAAATTGCATTTCAATTGTTACTTCTCCGTCACCTTTACAGACTTCGCAACGACCTGCATCTACATTAAAAGAAAAATGTTTTGCTTGATAATTTCTGATTTTAGCCAATTTTTGATTGGAAAAAAGCGCTCTTATATCATCATACGCTTTGATATAAGTAACAGGATTGGAACGTGATGAACGTCCGATGGGATTTTGATCAATAAATTCTACGTGTTTTATAAATTCAAAACTTCCTTTTACAGCTGTAAACTGTCCGATTTTATCTCCATAACCTACAATTTTTTTCTGCATGATTGGGTATAAAATATTTTTGACTAGTGTACTTTTTCCTGAGCCGGAAACTCCAGTGATTACCGTTAAAGATTCTAAAGGAAATGTTACATCTATATTTTTGAGATTGTGTTCTCTAGCGCCTAAAATTTGAATGAAATTCTTAGTAACTCTTCTTTTTTTTGGAATTTCTATTTGCAACTGATTGTTTAAGTATTGAGCAGTGAGTGAATTGGATTGTAAAATTTCGTCAAAAGTTCCTTCAGCAACTACATTGCCGCCAAAAGTTCCAGCTTCAGGGCCAATATCAATGATATAATCTGCTTCTTTCATGATCTCTTCGTCATGCTCCACCACAATAACTGTGTTTCCTAAGTCGCGCAAATTTTTTAAAACTCCAATTAAACGCTCAGTATCTTTTGGATGTAAACCAATACTTGGTTCATCTAAAATATACATGGAACCCACCAACGAACTTCCTAAAGAAGTTGCCAAATTGATACGTTGACTTTCACCTCCAGAAAGTGTATTTGAAGGTCTGTTAAGGGTTAAATAATTTAGACCAACATCGTTTAAAAATTTCAATCGATTTTTGATTTCTACCAATAATCGTTTCGCAACTTTTTCTTCATATTTTGTAAGGTTTATATTTTTAAAAAAAGTGGACAATTCATCCAAAGGAAGAGTCACTAAATCTGTAATCATTTTGTCATTTATTTTTACATAATTAGCCTCAACTCGCAAACGCTTTCCATGACAAGTGTGACATTTTGTTTTTCCTCGATAACGAGAAAGCATCACTCTGTTTTGAATTTTATAACTTTTTTCTTCTAAAGTTTCAAAAACATGATGAATTCCATTAAAACTTTTGTTGCCATTCCAAACCAATTCTTTTTGTTTTTCTGTCAATTCGAACCAAGGTTTGTGAATGGGAATGTCAAATTGATACGCAACTGCCACTAAATCTTCTTTGTAATGTTTAAAAGAATCTGTTTTGAACGGAAAAATGGCATCTTCATAAATGGATAATCCTGTATTTGGAATTACCAAATCTTCATCAATTCCAATGACATTTCCATAACCTTCACACGTAGGACAAGCTCCATAAGGATTGTTAAAACTGAATAAATGGGAATTGGGTTCTAAAAAAGAGAGATTGTCTAATTCAAATTTATTGCTAAACTCAACAATTTTTGAAGTTTCTAAATTTTCAACAAAGCAAGTTCCTTTTCCTTCAAAAAAGGCAGTTTGAATGGCATCACCCAATCTGTTGTAAAAATCTTCGTCGTTTTTAGTAATAATTCGATCTATCACTAAAAATAGGGGTTCATTTTTATAAGATTCTTTAGGAAAATCAGGAATTCTATAGACAGTATCTTTCCATTTTACACGAGCATATCCTTGTTGTTCCAAAACTTGAAAAACAGTTTCTAAATTTCTATTTTCAGTTATATATATTGGACATAGTAATAATAGTTTTGTTCCTTCAGAAAATTCTTTGATAAAGTTTACCACATCAGAAACTGTGTCTTTTTTTACTTCTTTGCCAGAAATAGGAGAGAAGGTTTTGCCAATTCTGGCAAATAACAACTTCATATAATCATAAATTTCTGTGGAAGTTCCTACGGTTGAACGTGGATTGGTAGCATTTACTTTTTGTTCAATGGCAATTGCAGGTGCAATTCCTTTGATATAATCTACTTTTGGTTTGTCTAATTTCCCTAAAAATTGTCTTGCATAGGAAGACAAACTTTCTACATACCGTCTTTGACCTTCTGCATAGAGTGTATCAAATGCCAAAGAAGATTTTCCTGAGCCTGATAAGCCAGTAATTACAACCAATTTATTTCTTGGAATAACAACGTCAATATCCTTTAAATTATGGAGTCTCGCGCCTTTTATAATGATATTTTCTTTCGGATTTATAGTCGCTAAATCGGTCTTCATGTTCTTCGAAAAATAAGCTATAAATGTACCAATAAAATCACTTACTAAAAAAAAGTTTCAATTTCTAATTTTTAAAATTATTTGTTTGTCTAAAAAATAATTCTATATTTGTCGAGATAATAACCACAAAATAAGGCGCATATACTAAAAAACTACTTTTAATATTAATATCAAATTAATCAAAATTGAAAGAACTTTCTTTCAAAAAATGTAGTTAAAATGCGTACAAAAATCACTTCTGATAGTTTATTAGTAAAAAATTATATTCTTGGAGATGAATCATCACTTGAAATTTTAATCAAAAAACACCAACAACGGCTTTTTAGCTTTATTTACAGTAAGGTAAAAGATAAAGATGTTGCTAATGATATTTTTCAAGATACGTTTATCAAAGTAATTAAAACTTTAAAAAAAGGAAATTACAACGAAGAAGGAAAGTTTTTACCTTGGGTAATGCGAATTGCTCACAATTTAATTATTGATTATTTTAGGAAAAATAACAGAATGCCAAATTTTAAAAATTCGGATGAATTCGATATTTTTTCAATTATAAGTGATGATTCTTTAAATGTAGAGAAACAGATTATCCAAGAACAGATTTTTGATGATGTACGAGAGTTGATCAATGAATTGCCAGAAGAACAAAAAGAAGTATTGATTATGCGAATGTATAGAGACATGAGTTTCAAAGAAATTAGCGATAATACTGGGGTTAGCATCAATACAGCCTTAGGAAGAATGCGTTATGCACTTATCAACATGAGAAAATTAATAGAAAAACATAAAATTATTTTAATTAACTAAACAATAAAGATAAAACTACATCGTTAAGTGTTTATAATCAATTCGTTAAATTCACTATATGATGCAACTTTACTCAAAGAAGTCATCTGGAATTCAGATGCAGCCTACAAAAGAAACAGTTCAATTTTTGATTAATTTTTCCAAGTCGCTAACTATTGTAAAAACAAAATCAAAAAATTTCATTGAATTGAATTTGAATTAAGAGTGGAAAAAGCTTCAACAAACGTTGAGGCTTTTTTTATAGATATTTTTTTTAAATGCAAAGGCGCAAATATTTTTTTTTAAAGTTCGCAGTAATTGCTCTACATTTCTTTGTGTCTTTGCGGTTCGTTTTTAATTCAGCTTTTTGTTTTATAGTATTCATCCAAAACGGATTTTCTTCCAACGGTTTTTGTAATGATGTCTTTATCTAAATTCCAACCTCTTGCAGGCGAAAATTCACGTCCGTACCAAATAATTTGCAAATGTAAATCGTTCCATAATTCTTTAGGAAACAATCTTTTAGCGTCTTTTTCGGTTTGAACCACATTTTTTCCATTGGTCAAATTCCAGCGAAAAAGCAATCTGTGAATATGTGTGTCAACAGGAAAAGCGGGCACTCCAAAAGCTTGACTCATTACAACACTTGCCGTTTTGTGACCAACAGCCGGCAATTCTTCTAACGCTTCAAAACTTTGAGGAACTTCACCATTATATTTGTCAATCAATATTTTTGACAATCCATAAATCCCTTTACTTTTCATTGGAGACAATCCACAAGGTCTGATAATTTCTTTAATTTCTTCTATAGAAAGTTTGACCATGTCAAAAGGATTATCTGCCTTTGCAAACAAAATGGGAGTGATTTGATTTACACGAACATCCGTACATTGAGCTGATAATAAGACAGCTACTAATAAAGTGTAAGGATCTTTATGATCTAATGGAATTGGAATTTTGGGATAGAATTCTTGTAATTTTTGGATGATAAAATTTACGCGTTCTTGTTTTGTCATCAATTTAAATTGGTTTGGAATACAAATTTAATTAGATTAATCTAAATCTGCATAAATATCATCATCCCATTCAAATCTTTTTGCTGCCCAACTAATATTATTTTGATAAAAATTTACTCTCATTCTCAACATAAAATTTTCAAATCGAATTGCAGACACTTCTTTATAAAAGGGAGTTTTCAAATTAGTTTCTTTTACTTTGACAGCATCAATGCTTTTACCAAAATTAGAAATAAAATAATCTTATTAACTCTCTGTTTTGATTCTCATTGCATCAACCTCAATTTTAATGAGTTCTCAATAAGGTTTCAGATCATTAAAGGCAACTTCAAAATTCATTTTAAAAAAAACAGTTGCAATTTTTTTAGTAATAGATTGAACTTCTGTAATGTCTTTGAATTTTTTAGTTTGACTAAAAGCAATTGAGCTAACCATTATCAAAGTGTGAAAAAAAATACATTTTCTTATAATTTATATTTTTTTAATTGCACATTAAATTTGAATTTATTCTGAATTAAATAAGGTAAATCACTTATTTTTGAAAATATATTTATATTAAATTCAAATTACAGATGACATCATTAAAAAAAGGAGACAAAGCTCCCCATTTTGAGGCAAAAGATCAAATTGGGAATACCATCCGTTTGCAGGATTATTTAGGAAAAAAATTAGTGTTGTTTTTTTATCCAAAGGCAAATACGCCAGGATGTACAGCCGAAGCTTGTGATTTGAGAGATCATTACACGGTTTTTTTAGCAAAAGGGTATGATATTGTTGGAGTAAGTGCTGATGTTGCAAAGCATCAACAAAGTTTTACAACAAAATATGAACTTCCTTTTCCATTACTAGCTGATGAGGAAAAAGAAGTAATTAAAGCTTTTGGAGTTTGGGGACCAAAAAAATTTATGGGAAAAACTTTTGACGGAATTCATAGAACCACATTTGTAATTGATGAAAATGGTTTTATCGAAGAGATTTTTACAAAAGTAAAAACCAAAGAACACGCAACACAGATTTTAGGAAAATAAATCCAAGTCTTATAACTAAAAAAGTGTTTTCAAATTTCGGAAACACTTTTTTAATTAAAACTTCATTCCTATTTTAAAATTTAAAACTCTCCCTGTCATAAAATTTGGAATTCCGAATTGAGTTTTAGAATACACATCACGCACCCAAGTATTGGTGATGGCATTTTGAATATCAAACATATTAAACAATTCCAATCCTGCGGTTAGTTCTTTAAAATTTGACAACCAACCAGTTTGATATCGTTTGTTGGCATCTGTAAAAATATAAGAAATTCCTAAATCTGCACGTCTATAATCGCGTAAACGTTGCTGAAATTGATATACATCAGCATATGCAGGAGAACCACCAGGCAAACCAGAATTATAGACCAAATTTAAATACGCTTTTAGATTTGGCAAATTCGGAACATAATCTTGAAATAAAATTCCAAATTTAATTCGTTGATCAGAAGGTCTTGCAATATAACCTTGATTATTAATGTTTTCTTCAGTTTTTAAGTATCCCAGACTCACCCAACTCTCACTTCCTGGTACAAATTCACCATTCAAACGAATGTCAATTCCGTAAGCATACGCTATTGCGGCATTGTCTGCTCTGTATCTAATTCGAACATTATCAACAGTATATGCGTTTACATCATTCAAATCTTTGTAATACGCTTCCACTGTAAGTTTAAAAGGACGTTCCCACATATCATAACTATAATCCATGCCAGATACCAAATGGATGGATTGTTGTGCTTTTACATCCACATTGATATTTCCATTAAAATCACGTAATTCACGATAAGATGGAGGTTGCGCATACAAACCACCTGAAATTCTAAAAAGCATGTCTTTTTTCCAATTTGGTTTGATGGCAAATTGTGCTCTTGGACTAAAAATAGTTTGTTTTTTAGATGCAACTCCATTTCCATAAACTGACCAATTGTGAACTCTAATTCCTATGTTGTAAAATATTTCATGGTCGTCCCAAAAAGTTTTTTCATCAAATTGTACAAATCCAGAAACTCTATTAATGCTCACTGAATTGTCTTTTCTGATATTTTGAAAAGGAACAATTTCACCTTCAAAAGGTTCGTAAGGTTGATTATTCCCTGCGTGATGTGGAGGACGAATTGAAAATCCTAAAGAGTCAATAACTTCCCATTCTCTAATACGGTCTCTTATATCTTCTCTCTGATATTTCGCACCAAAAGTCCATTGTTTTTGATCTTTGCTGATAGTTCCTCTCACTTGAAAATTGGTAATTAAAGCATCTAAATCATTACGAGCATGATTCAACTGCGAACCAATTCCTTGTGAAAATTGAACTTCTCCAAAATTTTCAGAACCAATATTGGCATCTACTTCACCTAAATTGTATTGCGCTGCAATATCAAAATATTCTTCTTCTTGTGTATTGTATCTTGATGCAATCGTAGTAAGTTTAAAATTTTCATTTATTTTATAATCTGCAGAAAATGCGCCAAAAACTGTTAAATAATTATCTTGTTCTTGACCGTTGTAAAACACAATTAATTCAAGTGGATTTGCAACTGTTCCAAAACGGGTTCTTCTTGATAGCGGTTTGTAATTGTAATTATTTAGTGAAAAATTCCCTAAAAAATTCAGACTAAATTTTTCTGAAAATTCATAGGAAAGATAGGTTTGTACGTCTGTAAATTTGGGTCTAAAGTTTACTTCAATTTGCTGACTATTAACGAATAAACTATTATCTCTGTATCGGACACCAGTAATTGTGCTTAATTTTTTATCTAAAAACTGACCTTCAAAAGTGGCACTTCCTCCTAAAAAACTAGCATCGATTGTGGTGGCAGTTTCTGCAGGTTTTTTGTAAGTAATATCTAAAACCGACGAAAGTTTATCACCATATCTTGCTTGGAATCCACCTGCAGAAAAATGGATGTTTTGAATCATATTGGTGTTGATAAAACTCAAACCTTCTTGCTGACCAGAACGAATTAAAAAAGGCCTATATACCTCAACACCATTAACATAGACTAAATTTTCGTCAAAATTTCCACCACGGACATTGTATTGCGTGCTCAATTCATTGTTGTTATTTACGCCAGGCAGAGTCATTAAAATATTTTCAACACCTGCGTTAGGGCCCAACACATTTTTTACTTTATTAATATCGATTTTAGTAATTCCTTGGGCTTCTTTTTTATTGTCTTTGATAACAATTTCCTTTAATTTTTCAGTTTTTAATGTTAGGACGGGTGAAAAGCGAATTCCATTTCTATTATTTGCAGTAATTTTTTCTATTAAAGTTTGGTAAGAAACGTGACTAAAAACAAGTGTTATTTCAGTATCAATAGGAATTCTGATGGTATAGTTTCCATTTTCATCGGTTTCAGTTCCTGAATTTCCGAATGTAATAGAAACTTTTTCAATAGGTTGTTTTAAGTTGTTTTTTACGGTTCCTTTTAATATCGTACTTTTTTGAGCTACTAAAAAAGTAGAAAAAAAAAGAAATAAAAAGAGAAGTTTTTTCACAAAGGCTAATTTACTTGTTTTTTAAAGAACGTAGCAGAGAGCTCGTTCGTATTTCCCACATTGTCATAAACTACAATTTTAAACAAATGTTTGCTACCAACCAAAACTTTATCAGTGAAATCGTAGGTAAGAATTCCTGTTTTGTGATTGTATTCCATTAAAATCCATTCATCATTTAAGGTTGCTCTAAAGGTATCAACACCTGAGTTAATATCACTTATTTTCACTTTTAAAGTTTCAGAATTTGAAATCCACTGTCCATCTTTTAAGTGAAGTAATTGAACTTTAGGTATTTGATTATCAATCTTTAAAGTGTAGTTACCTAAATATTTAGATGTCGTGAAAAATGTGCTATCTTTTTTTCTAGTATATTGATATCTGGGGTACTTTGGATACTCAATATTGGCAATATAAAGCTGTTTCTTCTCTTCTTCAGAGTATTTTGAAACATCAAAAGTGAGTGTAAAATTATCATCTAGAGGGATAGTTTGAGGGTGAATTTTAGCAATTCCATTTTCAACTTTAAAATTTAAATACGTGTCTTTGTAAAAAGTATTTTTTGGAAAGGCAACTGTTACACCATTCAAAGAAAATTTATTGAATTTTTTTGCAGCTATTTTGAATGCAGTTGTATCAATTTTAGGAGATATAATTGCCTCAGTTTCTTTACCTTTCACAGGGATTTTTAGCGTACTTTTATTTCCATAAAAATCTTTTGCAATAATACTAATGGTATAATTAAGCTCTTTTTCGATGTGAATTTTACCAAAATCAACCAATTCTTTGTAGGTTGATAACGTGTTAACAGAGTCAATAAATGTTTTTTGAAAACGAGTTTTGTATTTTTTAAAATGTTCATAATCAATATGAAGATTGATGTATTTACTTTCAGGAAAAGAAAAAGTTTCTAAATCGTGATGGTAAAACCGTTTGCCATTCACCAACATTTCAAGGCTTTGAATTCCTAATTTATTATTAGCTTCATTCCCTTTGTCAAATACTTCAACACCAAAACCAATGGCATTATGTGCGGTAATTTTATCAGCTATAAAGTTCCCGTCAACCAGTTTTTTAATGGGAAGTTGAAAACTATTGTTTTGATGATTGATATGCGCATTATCATCTAAAGGATACACTTTTACAGATTGAAAAATAGGAGGAATACTGTCATTAATAGCGATTCCGAAAAGCAAAGGATTAATTATTTTTTCGCTTTTATTATCGCGAATTTCGAAATGTAAGTGAGGTCCTCCTGATCCTCCAGTGTCACCAGAAAAAGCAATCGATTCACCTTTTTCGACAGGAAAAGTATCTTCTTTAAATCTTGATTCTTCAATTTCGTAGCATTCTTTTTTGTATTGAATTGATTTTACATAAGCTTCAATCTTCGGCGTAAATTTGCTTAAATGTGCATAAACAGTTGTAAATCCATTTGGATGAGTGATGTAAATTGATTTTCCATAACCAAATTGACTTATTTTGATTCTAGAAATATACCCTTCAGCAGCAGCAAATACTTCTAAACCCTCTTTTCCTTCTGTTTTGATGTCTAATCCTGAGTGAAAATGATTGTTTCTAAGTTCACCGAAAGAGCCAGATAAAATGATGGGAATATGTAAAGGAGATTGAAAGTAATCTTTGGGATATTTATCTTGAGAAATCCCCAAAAAACACGAAAACATAGTTGTTATGATTACAATTTTTTTCAAAAGGCAATTATTTTTTTTGTAAAATTAGTAAAAAAATATTGTTTTTGTAAGTTGCTTATTATCATTGTATTAATAAAAAAGTAATTAATTGTTGTAAAATAAAAAACAGATTACTAACTTTGTAAGGATAGTTTATTCTAAGAAGCAAAATGGGTAATACGCTTGAAGCTGTTCATTTATTGGAGGTTACATTACAAAAATTACTTTCGAATTATGAATTTTTGGTGAAAGAAAATCAGATTTTACTTCAATCAAATACAAAATTGCAACATCAGCTTTTAGAAAAAGAACAATTTTTAGCAAATCTAAAGCAAGAATACGAAATGTTAAAAATTGCAAAAACTATCGAAGGCAGTAGTAAAGATACGAAAGATACAAAACTGAAAATAAACGCATTGATTCGAGAAATTGATAAATGTATTGTTCAGTTACAAGAATAAAGTTCTTTAAATGGCGGAAAAACTAAAGATTAATGTTGTAATTGCTGGCAGAACCTATCCTTTGAGTGTGAACAACACAAATGAAGAGGAAGGAATGCGTAAAGCCGCAAATTCAATTAATAAACTGATAACCGTTTATGAGCAAAATTATGCAGTTAGCGACAAACAGGACGTATTGGCTATGTGTGCATTACAATTTGCTTCTAAATTAGAAATCAGTACTTTAGATAAAAATTCTACCAATAAAGAAGCAATAGAAAAATTAAATGCATTGACCATTTTGGTAAATGAACATTTACAATAAGTTCTTTAAAATACATTAACACACACTGCCTACGTTAGTAATTTGTTTGATAAACTCAACAAAAATCTATTATAGAGGATGAGTTTTAGTTGTTAAAGCAAGCCATCAGAACTAGTTTCTTGGATGGATCCTTGATCAGCTAGTTAGTCCTAATCATGTAATAATAGAGTTTATATAAACCCCACTAATGTAGGCTTTTTTATACACTAAATTTAAATTATGGACGGAATGATTCTTCCCATTTTAATGGGAATTTTAGCTGGAATAGCTATAGGTTTTGCAATCTTTAAAGCATTGGAAAAATCAAAAGGAAAAAGAATATTAGAAAATACAAGAAAAGAAGCAGCTTCTATTATCAAGGAAGCAAAAATTGATGCAGAATCAATTAAAAAAGACAAAATTCTTCAAGCGAAAGAAAAATTTATTGAGTTAAAATCAGAGCATGAAAAGGTAATTTTAGCAAGAGAAAAAAAGATTTCAGAAGTAGAAAAAAGAGTTCGTGAAAAAGAATCAATTGTTGCCTCAGAAATTGATAAAAACAAAAGATTGACTAAAATCCTTGAAGATAAAGAAAGGGATTACGATACAAAGCTTGATTTTTTAGAGAAAAAAGAAAGCGATTTGGAAAAAATGCACAGTCGTCACATAGACATGTTAGAGCAAATTTCTGGGTTGTCTGTAGAGGAAGCTAAAAAAGAATTGATAGCATCCTTGAAAGACCAAGCAAAATCAGAAGCGATGACTTTTGTTCAAACGTCTATGGAAGAAGCCAAGTTAACTGCCGAGCAAGAAGCTCGTAAAATTGTTCTAGGCACTATTCAGAGAGTAGGTGTAGAGCAAGCTGTTGAGAATTGTGTATCTGTTTTTAACCTAGAATCAGATGATGTTAAAGGAAGAATTATTGGTAGAGAAGGAAGAAATATTAGAGCTTTAGAGGCTGCAACTGGTGTTGAAATTATTGTTGATGATACTCCAGATGCTATTATTTTATCTTGTTTTGATCCTGTTCGTAGAGAAATTGCACGTTTGGCAATGCACAAATTGGTCACTGATGGAAGAATTCACCCAGCTAGAATTGAAGAAGTTGTTGAAAAAACGGAAAAACAAATTACTCAAGAAATTATTGAAATTGGTAAAAGAACCGTAATTGATTTAGGAATTCACGGGTTGAATCCAGAGTTGATTAAAATTGTCGGAAGAATGAAATATCGTTCTTCTTATGGTCAAAATTTATTACAACACTCACGTGAAGTTGCCAATCTTTGTGGAATTATGGCAGCAGAAATGGGTTTGAATGTAAAACTAGCAAAAAGAGCAGGTTTATTGCATGATATTGGAAAAGTTCCAGATGCTGAAAGTGATTTACCTCACGCATTATTAGGAATGCAATGGGCCGAAAAATATGGTGAAAAAGAAGAAGTTTGCAATGCGATTGGAGCACATCATGATGAAATTGAAATGAAATATTTGATTTCACCAATTGTACAAGTTTGTGATGCGATTTCTGGAGCAAGACCTGGCGCAAGACGTCAAGTTTTGGATTCTTACATCCAACGTTTGAAAGATTTAGAAAACATTGCTTTTGGTTTTCCAGGAGTTCAAAAAGCTTATGCAATTCAAGCAGGACGTGAATTACGTGTTATGGTTGAAAGCGGTAAAGTGAGTGATACCAAAGCATCTGAATTGTCATTTAGTATTTCTCAAAAAATTCAAAATGATATGACGTATCCAGGACAAGTAAAAGTTACTGTAATCAGAGAAACAAGAGCTATAAATGTAGCTAAATAATAAGTAAACAGTAATTTATAAAAAAAATCCTACTTTTCAGTAGGATTTTTTTTGTCTTCTTGGATGATAGGTTTCAACAACATCTCTCAAGTAACTGGTATCTAAATGCACATAAATTTCGGTAGTGGTAATACTTTCATGACCTAACATTTGTTGAATAGCTCTTAAATCAGCCCCATATTTTAATAAATGTGTGGCAAAAGAATGTCGAAAAGTATGCGGACTAATTTTCTTTTTCAAATTTATTTTAGTGGCTGTATCATTAATCATCATAAAAATTAGTTGACGCGTTAATCCTTTTCCACGTCTATTTAAAAACAAGGTGTCTTCGTGATTTTTTTGAGATATCTCATGAATTCTAATTTCGTTGATATACGATTTAATAAATTTTTGAGCTTGTGAATGAATAGGCACAAAACGTTCTTTATTTCCTTTTCCTAACACCCGAATAAAACCTTCATCAAAAAATAAATCAGAAATTTTTAGCGTAATGACTTCGCTAACTCGCAAACCACAGCTATACATCGTTTCTAAAATGGTTCTATTTCTTTCACCTTGAGGATGGCTCAAATCAATTGCTGCAATTAATGCGTCAATTTCTTCTTCAGAGAGTGTATCAGGTAATTTGCGTCCAATTTTTGGGGCTTCAATTAAATCTGTGGGGTTTGTTTTTCGATAATCTTCAAACACTAAATAGTCAAAAAAACTTTTCAATCCCGAAATTAAACGCGCTTGACTTCTTGGATTTATTTTTTTTGCTGCATCATAAATAAATTGTTGAATGCTGTATTCGTCAATAGCAATTGGAGAAACTGTAATCTCATTTTCTAAAAGAAATTTGACTAATTTTTCTAAATCATTTGTATAACTATTGATGGTATTGGTAGACAAACCTCGTTCAATTTTTAAAAATGAATGATAATCTTTTATAGCGTTATTCCAGTTCATAAATTAAAGATAGCTAAAAATTCATTCAATGAAAATAGTTTGATTCAGATTTTGATTTGTGAGTATATTATTTTTAAAACTAATGGTTATTTTATTTAGATTTTTTACTTAATTAAAAAAAATATAAAAGAGGAAAAAAGTATTATTAGTATTATTGTTTGTTTTGTTAGGTTACAACCTTTCACAAAATATGATGGTAACTGCATCATATTCAACTGTAAGTGTAAGTAATGATGGTGGTAATTGGGGCAGTTTTGGAGTTGGCTTAATGTTTAGATTATAGTAGTAAATAAAATCATATTGAAAACGGAAACTGTAAAAGTTTCTGTTTTTTTTATGGAATAAATTGTATTTTTGAAATATGAGAATAATAATAATCAACGGACCCAACTTGAATCTCCTTGGAAAAAGAGAGCCAACAATCTATGGCACTGAAACTTTTGAAATGTATTTTGATACATTACAACAAAAATTTCAACAGCTAGAATTACACTATTTTCAATCAAATATTGAGGGTGAAATTATTGATAAATTACATGAAGTGGGTTTTGATTTTGATGGAATAATCTTAAATGCTGCTGCTTACACTCATACTTCTGTAGGAATTGGAGATGCAGTAAAAGCTATTCAAACCCCTGTTGTTGAAGTGCATATTTCCAATATTCATGCGCGTGAAGAATTTCGTCATCACAGTTTTATCGCACCAAATGCCAAAGGAGTTATTGTGGGTTTTGGATTGCAAGGCTATGAATTGGCTTTAAAAAGTTTTGGCTAAAGGTATTATAAATCAAAAATCATTTTAATATCAGCGCGTTTGTAATTGGCTGTTTTTTCTAATTCAATTTCCTTAAAACCAATTTTATGATATAAGGCTATTGCAGGAATTAATTTCCGATTTGAATATAAAGTAATGCTGTCCCAACCTTGATTTTTACCAAATTCTAAACAATACAACACTAATTTTTCTCCGATTTTTTGTCCCCTAAAAGTTGGTTTTACAGCCATTTTACTCAATTCAAAATAGTTTTTTTGATTGATTAAAGACACAACCCCCACAATTTCCTCTCGATATTTTGCTAAAAAAATAAAACCTCCTGTATCTAAAATATTTTTTTTTGGTTGGCTCAACACCAATTCATCATAAGGTTCTATATAAAAATAGGAGCGAAGCCATGTTGCATTCAAATCATAAAAATCCTGTGCATATTGATTTTCAAATGGGATAATTTCAAAAGAGGTGGTTTTCATTCAGATTTATGAATTGGTGAGTTTCTATTTCAAAATTATTTATAGTGGATTTTATGAGTTAAAAACCAAAATCTCACTGCAAGTAAAAGAACTAAAGGAATGACTGGAATTGGAAATTCTTGAATTTTTAACAACCAAATAATAGGTATAAAACTTAAAAAAATAAGCAATAATTGTGCATGTTTTGAAATCCATATTGGTGGATTTTCTTTCAAAAATTGAAATGAAATGAAAAAATTAGGAGCAAAAGCCCATAAAAAATTAAAATTATTTGGTGTTGTAGAATGATTGGTAAAAAACCATAAAAACATAATTAGAATACCAATAATTCCTGTAGAAGCGAAAATAGTAACATCTAACCATTTTGTTCTTTTATTCTCTTTGACATCAGAAATAGTGATATAAACTCCCATGATTGAAAAAAGTAAGAAAATTAAAAATGGGCTAAAAACAGAATTTTTCGGTGATAAATCCTCAAAATCAAGTAAGATTTCTTCTTTTTTTACTAAATTTTCAGATTTTCCATTTAAGGTTATTTTACTATTTTTAAAAATTTTATACACATATTTTGGCAAATACATAGTTTCTTCTAAAGTAGTTTTTTGATCTAATTTGCTCCCTAAAGCTACATTAATTCCAAAACTTCCCCAAGAATTCCAAGGAATTTCATGATTCATTAATTGTCTAAAAGATTGATTTTTAGGTAGATTTTCATCGTTAAAATCAAGCTTATTTTTTAAAATACTGACAGTAATATCTCTCAATTTTGTAGCACAATTATCAAAATAAGGATCGTATAAATAGTCACTATTTTGAGGAAGTGCATTATTTTCTAAGTAGGTGAAGAAAGCCTGTTTTTCATTTTGTGTTAAATTCAAAACTTGTTGTTTTACCCAACGTTTGTCTTGCTGATAAGAGATTAAAAAATATTCGAAAGGATATCTTCCTAAACTATATAATAATTTTCCTTTGACAAAATTTGAATAAAAATTTGGTTGATTGAAATCAAACATTCCGTAGTTGTATATCAAATCTAATTGTAACATGGGGTCTTTTACCCTGAGGGCTGAATGCCCAAAAGCTTCGTATAATTCCGTTCCTGAGCCTGCAGTAACAATGCTAATTTCGGAATATACAGAAAGTTGTACTTGTCCTTGGAATGATTTAAAAATCAGTAAAAAGAATAGGAGGAAAGTGTATTTTTTTATCATAGAAATTATCTTCTAAAAAAACTATAATCAAAAGTGATAGAGAAAATATTCGAAAATAATGCATTTCCAAGGCTGCCAATATTTGTCAATGCATAGTCAATTTGAATACCTTTATAGATGAAACCTAAGCCAAAATTGGGTTGCATAGATACTGATTTTGAATTGTCAAATTCAGTGTTATTTTGAAAATTTCCAACACCAATTCTTAAAAATGCAATGCGTTCATAATCTAATTGAAAACCAATAGTAGGATCAATACTTACAAAATCTGTAGAAATTACATCATTTGTTTTTGCAAATCGAATATTCAAATCTACCTCAGACAACAAGTTAAAAAAACGGCCAATTCGAAAGTTTTTAGCAACTCCTAATTGTACTTTAGGTTTTGTAATTTCAGTAGTCTTTGGCAATTCTTGGTTTTGACCTGGAATCGCATTTTTAATTTTTTCAAACTCAGTTTCATTGATACTCCAACTATTAAAAGTTGTTGTAATATCACGAATCATCAATCCAAAATGCCAATCATTTCGTTCAAATTGAATTCCTGCATCAAATCCAAAACCCCAAGAAGTGGCAAATTCACCTATAATTCTGCGTACAACTTTTGCATTGACTCCGAATTTTACATCCTTAAAAATCAAATCTCTTGCATAAGCAACATTGAATGCGTAATCAGCAGCAGAAAATAAACTCACTCTATTGAAATCAATATTTCCATCACCATCAATTAATTCAGTTGTGTTCAAAATATCATCCACTCCAAAACGAATTACTGAAAAACCTAAAGCGCTTTTTTGATCAATTGGCATTGCAAAAGCAGCGTAATTATAGTTGGCAATTCCTGCAAAATAAGAAGCATGCATTAACGAACCTTGATAGTCTTCAATACCAGCTAAACCTGCTGGATTCCAATAAATTGCGTTTACATTATTAGCAGTTGCAACTACAGCTTTACTCATTCCTAAAGCAGCAGCATCTACACCAATTGTAAGAAATTCGTTTGAATAATTTCTAAAAGCTTGTGCTTTTAAAATTACTGGAAATAGGATTGAAAGCAATAAGATTTTGTATTTCAAGGACATCAAAAATTTATTAACAAATATCTAAAAACCTAGTAAAATAACAGTCGATTTTATCAGATATTGTTTACAAAATTGGAATTTGAATATTTTCTTTGATAAATCGAGCAATTCGTTCTTCAAGCCAATTATTTTCGGATGGTTTAAAAGAATTCATAAATCCCACATGTCCACCATAATTAGGAGTTTCTAAGAAAAAATACTCCGAATTTTGAGCTTCATCAAAAGGATAACATTCTTTTGATAAAAAAGTATCATCTTTAGCATTGATTAAAAGTATTGGTTTTTTGATTGCTAAAATATACGGTTTTGAGCTCGCTTTTTCCCAATAATCTTCAGGACTTTCAAATCCGAAAACAGGGACAGTATATAAATATTCTAAATGTTTGAATTTAGTAGCTTTGAATAACTTTTCTTTATCTAATTGAAATTCAGGGAATTTGTGTGCTTTTTCCAAAACTTTGGTTTTCATTGTTTTGAAAAAAACTTCGATATATAATTTATTTTTCAGTTTATTCATTTCTTTTTCAGCGCTTGCAATATCTATAGGTACAGAAACTGCAATGCCACCTTTGATTATTGGTGAAATTTTATCACTTTTTTCACCTAAATATTTTAGCGTCAAATTTCCACCCAAACTAAAACCTATAATTACGATATTTTTGTAAGTATAATTATCCAATAAATGATTGATAACAAAATCAACATCTTCCGTTTTTCCACTGTGATAGGTTGATAAAATTAGATTATCTTCACCACTACAACTGCGTAAATTGAAACAAACTGTATCTAAACCTTTAGAATTTAAATGATTGGTACTTGAAGTCATGTATATTGATTCAGCACTTCCTTCCAAACCGTGAATTAAAACGGCAAGTGTTTCCGAACCAACCAAAGAAAAATCCAAATCAATAAAATCATGATCCCAAGTTGTGATTCTTTTTCGAGAATATTTGACAGCATCTTTCATAAATAAAGGTCTATACATCGTATTGAAATGACTATTTCTAAAAGGAATTGTTGGTGAAAAATCGGATGTAAAGATGGGCATATGATCTAATTTTTTAACAAATATGACAAAAAATGACCGAAAACACAAAAGTACTTTCAATAGATTTCTTACATTCGCTTGCGAATCAAATCAATTATCCAGTGAACATCAAAAATCATATTCCAAACTTATTGACACTTGCCAACCTATTTTGTGGCGTGGTCGCAACAATGTATGCCGTTAAAGGTTTTTATGAAATGACTGCAATTTTTGTGGTAATTGGAATTCTTTTTGATTTTTTAGATGGATTTGTCGCCCGAATTTTAGGTGTTAGCGGTGAATTAGGAAAGCAATTGGATTCTTTGGCGGATGTGGTAACTAGTGGTGTAGTTCCTGGATTATTGCTATTCTTTTTGATTAAAATTAACGTAATTAATAGACCAAATGTGGCAATGGAAATCTCTTTTGGGCAATTAGAACCCGAGTTTGGATTGCTTCCTTATGTTGCATTTTTAGTAACACTTGCAGCTGCATATCGTTTGGCAAAGTTTAATTTAGATACAAGACAATCAGACTCGTTTATTGGTTTGCCAACACCAGCAATGAGTTTATTTGTAGTTTCATTGCCATTAATTTATCAAACAACTGATAGTGAAATGGTGAAAAATATGTTGCTAAACAATTATTTTTTAATTGGAATTACAGTGATTTTGAGTCTTTTAATGAATATGGAAATCCCTTTATTTTCTTTAAAATTTAAAGATTTTTCTTTGAAAAAGAATGTTGTAAAATTTGTATTTTTTGTTGTTTCAATACCGATGATTGTTATGTTGAAATATATGGCTGTTCCGTTGATAATTATTTTTTATGTATTATTATCATTGGTAAGTAATTTATTTAAAAAAGCCTAGACTGTTTTTTTCTTTTAAGTTCAAATTCTTTACCAAGATATACTTTACGAACCATTTCATCTGCTGCCAATTCCTCTGGAGTTCCCTCTTTTAGAATGCTACCATTGTACATCAAATAGGTTTTATCAGTAATTGCTAGTGTTGCTTGAACATCATGATCTGTGATTAAAATTCCGATATTTCTGTCTTTTAAATGTGCTACAATATTTTGAATATCTTCTACAGCAATAGGATCTACACCTGCAAAAGGCTCATCTAACAAAATAAAATTTGGGTCAGAAGCCAAACAACGAGCAATTTCGGTTCTACGTCTTTCTCCACCTGATAATAAATCTCCACGATTTTTTCGAACGTGTCCAATGTGAAATTCTTCAATTAAGGATTCTAATTTCTTTTTTTGATCAGATTTTGAAAGTTTGGTAAATTGCAGCACAGACATGATATTGTCTTCCACTGAAAGTTTTCTAAAAACGGATGCTTCTTGAGCTAAATATCCAATACCTTTTTGAGCCCGTCTGTACATGGCATCATTGGTTATCTCTTCATCATTTAAATAAATATGACCTTCATTGGGTTTGATCATGCCCACAATCATATAAAAACAAGTTGTTTTTCCTGCACCATTTGGCCCCAATAAACCAATAATCTCTCCTTGTTTTACCTCCAAAGAAATTCCTTGAACTACTTTTCTGCTGCCGTAAATTTTTTGGATGTTTTCTGCTCTTAAAATCATCTTTTGAAAACTGGGTTAACTATTATTTGAATCATGAAGTAAAAATATAAAATTTGATTTTTTGTAAATCTTAATTTGCTCTTAAAAATGGAAAATCAATTAAATTTCACTTTCTAAAGCTTCCCAAAATTCGACAGCTCTTCGCAAATGTGGAATTACAATGGTACCACCAACCAACGTTGCAATAGACATGGTTTCCATCATTTCTTCTTTTGTAACACCATTTTTATAGGCTGTTTCTAGGTGATAAGCAATGCAATCATCACATCGTAAAACAGCTGATGCCACCAAACCTAACAATTCTTTGGTTTTGACAGATAAGTGACCTTCAGTATAGGTATTGGTGTCTAAATTGAAAATTCTTTTGATAACTTTATTATCAGTTGCTAAAATCTTTTCGTTCATTTTTTGACGATACTCGTTAAACTCTTTAACTTTTTTGTGCATTTTTTTCTATATTTTTAAGTACTCTTTGTGAAACTAAAATTCCAATTTCATATAAAATCATAATTGGAATAGTTACAATAACTTGGCTTGCAATGTCTGGAGGTGTTATGATTGCAGCTATAATCAAAACAACAACCAACGAATGTTTTCTATATTTTCGTAAAAATTCGGGTGTTAAAAGTCCTATTTTTGTTAAAAAATAAATAACAACTGGCAACTCAAAAATGATGGAAACTCCAATTAATAAATTGGTTACCAAACTAATATGAGATTGTAATGTAAAGCTATTTACAATGTTGTCTGAAATTTGAAAGTTATATAAAAAATGGATAGATATAGGAGCTATTACATAAAAACTGAACCAAACACCAATAAAAAATAGGATAGATGCTATAAAAATAAATCCTCTAGATTGTTTGATTTCTTGATTTGTTAAACCTGGAGCAACAAATCGCCAAATTTCCCATAATAAATAAGGAAAAGCCACAATAATTCCTAAAATAATAGAAGACCACAACGAGTTCATTAATTGTGAAGTTACCTCGATACTTTGTAATTTTTTATCTGAAAAAGTAACATGGCAAAAATCACTATCTAATCCAAATAAATTAAAAAAATCACAAAAAACTTGGTAGGTAATAAAATCTGGTTGAATGTGAGCTAATAAAAAATAGTCATATACCTCCTTAGAATTCACAAAAAAACAAACAGCCAAAATAATTACAACAGCCGCACTTCTTATCAAATGCCATCTTAATTCCTCTAAATGTCCTAAAAAAGACATTTCTTTTTGTTGTGCTGCCATTAAAAAATTCCTTCTTTAATTAAATCGTGTAAATGAACGACTCCTTTATAATTATTATCGTGATTTGTTACTAATATTTGAGTAATGCTATTCGTTTCCATTCGTTCTAAAGCTTCAATTGCCATGGCATCTTCTTGAATGGTTTTTGGGTTTTTACTCATAATATCTTTCGCAGTCAAGTGATTGATTTCAGTTGATTTTGTAAGCATTCTTCTAATATCCCCATCCGTGATAATTCCAATAATTTTCGAATTTTCAACTACAGCAGTTACTCCCAATCTTTTTTCTGAAATTTCTACAATCACTTTTACAATAGATTCATTTTCAGAAACTTGCGGCAATTCATTATTTACAATCAAATCTGAAACACGTAAATACAAACGTTTTCCTAATGCGCCTCCAGGATGGTATTTTGCGAAATCAGCACTTGAAAATTCTTTCAATTCTAACAAGCAAATAGCCAAAGCATCTCCCATTACCAATTGGGCAGTGGTACTTGTTGTTGGGGCTAAATTATTAGGACAAGCTTCTTTTTCAACAAAAGTATTCAAGGTAAAATCAGCATTTTTACCAAGAAAAGAATCGATATTCCCTGTGATAGCAATGATTTTATTTCCATAGTTTTTTATCAATGGAACCAAAACTTTTATCTCTGGAGTGTTGCCACTTTTTGATATACAAATAACTACATCATCCTCTAAAACGCTTCCTAAATCGCCGTGAATTGCATCTGCAGCATGCATAAAAATAGCTGGTGTTCCTGTAGAATTGAATGTTGCCACAATTTTTGCAGCGATATTCGCGCTTTTTCCAATTCCAGTAACAATGACTCTTCCTTTTGAGCTATAAATACATTTTACAGCATTTTCAAAATTTGTATTAATAAAATTGGCTAAATTAGCAATAGCACTGCTTTCAGTTAAAATAGTATTTTTAGCCGTCGTGATAATTTTAGAATAATCTTTCAAAAGTTATGGTTTTATCTAAAAAAAAATGTTATATCTTTATATTATAAAAGTTCACAAATTTACTACAAAATAAGTTACATCAAAAAATATAAAATAGTTTCCGTTTTTGGATACATATTTAATTAGAAAATTTAGAAATATGGATTTATATAGTCCTCTTAAAAAGTATTTTGGTTTCAATAAGTTTAAAGGATTACAAGAAAAGGTAATTGAGAGTATTGTAAATAACGAAAATACCTTTGTTATCATGCCTACAGGAGGTGGGAAATCATTGTGTTATCAATTGCCAGCTTTAATGAAAGATGGAACAGCCATCGTAGTTTCTCCATTAATTGCATTGATGAAAAATCAGGTAGATGCCATCAGAGGCATTTCTGAAAATAACGGAGTTGCTCATGTTTTAAATTCTTCTTTGAACAAAACAGAAATCAATCAAGTAAAAGAAGATATTACAAGCGGAATTACCAAACTTTTGTATGTAGCGCCAGAATCTTTAATTAAGGAAGAATATATTACTTTTTTACAATCTCAAAAAATTTCATTTGTAGCTATTGATGAAGCTCATTGTATCTCTGAATGGGGTCATGATTTTAGACCTGAATACAGAAATCTAAAAAATATCATCAAAACTATTGACAATGTTCCTGTGATTTGTTTAACTGCTACTGCCACCGAAAAAGTTCAAGAAGATATTTTAAAAACACTCGGAATCACAGATGCCAATTGTTTCAAAGCCTCATTTAACAGACCTAATTTATTTTATGAAGTGCGTCCAAAAACGAAAGAAGTTGAAAAAGACATCATTCGTTTTATAAAGCAGCGACCAGGAAAATCAGGTATTATTTATTGTTTAAGTAGAAAAAAAGTAGAAGAAATTTCTCAAATTTTACAAGTAAATGGCATTAAAGCTGTACCTTATCATGCAGGTTTGGATGCAAAAACTAGAGTAAAACATCAAGATATGTTTCTGATGGAAGATTGTGAGGTAGTTGTTGCAACAATCGCATTTGGAATGGGAATTGACAAGCCAGATGTTCGTTTCGTAATTCATCATGATATTCCGAAATCTTTAGAAAGTTATTATCAAGAAACAGGTAGGGCAGGACGTGATGATGGTGAAGGCTATTGTTTGGCATTTTATTCCTATAAGGACATTGAAAAACTCGAAAAATTCATGTCAAGCAAACCCGTTGCAGAACAAGAAATTGGACATGCTTTGTTACAAGAAGTTGTAGGTTATGCCGAAACATCTATGAATAGAAGGAAATACCTGCTACATTATTTCGGAGAAAATTTTGATGAAATTAATGGAGAAGGTGCAGATATGGATGACAACTCTCGTAATCCAAAGAAAAAACACGAAGCAAAGGAAGATGTAGAAAAACTTTTAAAAGTTATAAAAGAATCTTTGCAACAATACAAATCAAAAGAAATTGTAAATATTTTGATAGGTAAAGAAAATGCTTTATTGACCTCGCATAAGACACATTTACAACCCTATTTTGGCATTGGCAAAGATAAAACTGCCTCTTATTGGATGGCTTTAGTGCGACAAATTTTGGTAGTTCATTTCATTAAAAAGGAAATAGAACAATATGGTGTAATTAAAATGTCACAAGAAGGGGAGGTATTTTTGAAAAAGTCTACTTCATTTATGATGACCGAAGATCACTCTTACAATGAAGAAGATGATAATTCAATTATTGCAAACTCAAAATCTTCAGGAGGTTTTTCTGATGAAGTTTTGGTAAAACAACTCAAAGATTTGCGTAAAAAAGTAGCCATGAAATTGGGAATTCCGCCTTTTGCAATTTTTCAAGATCCTTCAATTGAGGACATGGCGTTGAAATATCCCATCAATTTAGACGAACTCTCTAAAGTACATGGTGTAGGAGAGGGAAAAGCCAAAAAGTTTGGAAATGATTTTGTGAAATTTATTACTGATTATGTAGAGGAAAATGACATTTTACGTCCAGACGATTTGATTGTAAAAAGTACAGGAGTTAACTCAGGGATAAAATTATATATCATTCAAAATACTGATAGAAAATTACCTTTGGAAGATATTGCAGACTCTAAAGGGTTAGAAATGAGTGAACTGATTAAAGAAATGGAGGCCATTATTTATTCAGGAACTAAGTTAAATATTGATTATGCCTTAGATGATCTGTTAGATGAAGATCAGCAAGAAGAAATTTATGATTATTTTATGGAAGCCAAAACTGATAAAATTCAGGATGCTTTGGATGAATTCGATGGTGAATATGATGAAGACGAACTACGTTTAATGCGGATAAAGTTTATTAATGAGGTTGGGAATTGATCAAAATATTAAACGGTCACAAACGTTAGCACAATCCCTAAAACAATCGCTACGAATTTTTGTATATTAAAACTATGATTTTCAGAGCCTTCAAATAAAATAATTGTAGAAATATGCAGAAAAACACCAATGATTATTGCCGTAATTTCTCTGCTATAAATGCTGAAAAAGTTGATTTTGTCAGCAACAAAAACACCTAAAGGACTCATCAATCCGAAAATTAAAATATAGGTAAAAATCGTCTTTTTGGCAAAATTGGAGTGCATTAAATAGGTTGTCAATACAATTGCAATCGGAATTTTATGTATCATAATTGCCCATAGCAAATTGTCATTGGCATGGTCAATAGGCAATCCCTCAGAAAAAGCATGAGTACATAAACTAATAAATAGTAGTAAAGGAAATTTGTTTTCATGACCATGCAAATGAATATGTCCATGTTCTGCACCTTTTGAAAATGACTCTAAAACGGATTGCAACACAATTCCAATTAAAATTAAAAGACCCATTTTTTTGGCATCATTTGCTCCATTAAAAACTTCGGGTATTAGATGCAAAATGGTGATAGAAAGCAAATACGAACCGCTAAATGCTAGTAATAAGCGCACTACTTTTTTGGGTAATTGTATAAAAATCACCAAACAAGCACCCAATAAAACAGAAAGCAATAATAAAATATAGGTCATTGTGCAATTAAAATTAATCTTTTAGAATTGTTTTCATCAAACGCATTTAACTGATAATCTCCAAAAACATATTTTAAATTCAAACCAACTTTTTCAAAGAAAGAATTCATTTTTTGAAGGTCTAAATATTTTACTCTTTCTGTATAATGATGATTTTCGCCATCTGCAAAAAAAGAAATATGTTTCAAGATAAAACCATCCACAATTTCTCTTTTAATATAGAATGAAATTCCATCCACTATTTTAATTTCTTTTTTTACCAGAGTGTTTTTTACAAAAGACGTATTTAAAAAATCAAAGACAAAAAATCCATTTTCTTTCAAACAATTTTTGATATTTTTCAAAACCAATATATCCTCTGAATCTTCCTCAAAATAGCCAAAACTTGTAAAAAGATTAAAGACTGCATCATATTGTAAATCAAAGGGTTCTCTCATGTCTTGAATGATAAACTTCAAAGTAGGATTCTCGAATTTTTTAGCAAATTGAATGCTGTTTTCAGACAAATCTGCGCCAATAACTTTGTAGCCTAATAAGTTTAAAAAAACAGAATGACGTCCTTTTCCACAAGGTAAATCCAACAATAATGCATTGTCTGACAGTGGTAAAAATTGTGTAATATTTATAATAAACTGTTGCGCCTCAACATCATTCCTGTCCTTATACAAAATATGATAATAGGGCGTATTAAACCAGTCTGTAAACCAATCCTTTGTTCTCATATGTTTTTTGGTCGTGTAAAAGTAACCAAATCTTAGTTTATAAAAAATGAATTTCTGTTTTTCTGAAATTTCGAATCTAGAAGATGTATTTTTGCAAAGAAATTTAGCAATATGAATACTGATTTTAAAATGGTGGCTACAACAATTTTTGGTTTAGAAACCTTGTTGGCTGATGAATTACGAAATTTAGGAGCACAAGATGTTGAGCAGGGCATCAGAAGTGTTTCTTTTAAGGGTGATACTGGTTTTATGTACAAAGCAAATATTGCTTTGAGGACTGCAATCCGTATTTTAAAACCGATCAAAGTCACTAAAATTTATGATGAAGAAGATTTGTATGATGCCATTAAAAAGATTAAATGGGATGAATATCTGAGCGTTGATGGAAGTTTTTCCATTGGTGCAGTAGTTAATTCCCCAAACTTCACAAATAATTCTCATTACATTGCTTTAAAATCAAAAGATGCTATTGCAGATTATTTTAGAGATAAGTATCAAAAAAGGCCAGATGTAGATTTGGATTATCCAGATTTAAAAATTCACGTTCATATTCAAAAAGATTTGTTGACAGTTTCTTTAGATTCCTCCGGTGATTCTTTACACAAACGTGGCTATAGAACTGCTACAAATATTGCACCAATAAATGAAGTTTTGGCTGCAGGAATGGTGTTACTATCTGGTTATACAGGAGATGAGAATTTTATTGATCCGATGTGCGGATCCGGAACCATTTTGATTGAAGCTGCCATGATTGCCAATAATATTCCTGCAAACATCAATAGAAAACATTTTGCTTTCGAAAATTGGAAAGATTATGACGAGGATTTGTATTTTATCATTCAAGATGCATTATTAAAAAAAATAAGAAGTTCTCATTTTAAAATTATGGGATTTGATAAAGCTCCTTCTGCCATTGTAAAAGCAAAACAAAACATCGTTTCAGCCAATTTAGAAGAATTTATTGGAGTACATCACGTAAATTTTTTTAATTCTAAAAAAGAAGTTTTTGGCAAAACGACCATTTTGTTTAATCCGCCTTATGGTGAACGCTTAAATGTTGAGCTTGCTGAGTTTTACAAGAAAATAGGAGATACTTTAAAGCTCAATTATCCTGATTCAACAGCTTGGTTAATTACTTCAAATATAGACGCTCTCAAACATGTTGGTTTAAAAACTTCACGAAGAATTCCACTTAAAAATGGTGATTTAGACTGTAAGTTTGTGCGTTATGACTTGTATGAGGGTTCTAAAAAAGCGTCTAAAAATAATTTAGACGCCATTTAGTAGTTTAGAAAGTATTTCGTATTAAATTTTTTGTAAAAATGTTTATTTCATTAAAATATTAAAATTAGGTAATTTTAAATCCTATATTTTAAGTAATTTTAAAATCAAAAAAAAACCATATTGAGTACTTTTTATTTTATCGACGTTGTTTTACCAATTCCCATACAAAAGGCATTTACATATGCGATTACTCAAGAGGAAGCTTCTTTTTTGAAAAAAGGAATGCGTGTAGCAGTTTCTTTTGGAAGTAATTCTATATATACTGCTATTGTTTTGGAAATTCACCAAAATGCACCCACGTTGTATGAGGCTAAAGAAATTCATCAGATTTTAGATGAATCGCCTATTGTTTCAGAAATTCAACTAAAACATTGGGAATGGATTTCATCCTATTATATGTGTTCTCTAGGAGAAGTTTTTAGAGCTGCGTTACCATCAGCTTTATTGCTAGAAAGCGAGACTGTTGTTTATAAAAATCAAGTTTTTGATGATGAATCTTTATTGAATAATGAAGAATTTTTAATTTTTGAAGCGTTACAACATCAATCTCAAATAACGATCCAGCAAGTTTCTGATATTTTGGGAAAGAAAAAAGTAATGCCTGTAATCAATCAATTGATTAAAAAATCTGTTATATATTTAAGGGAAGAAATTTACGAACAATACAAACCAAAATTGGAGAAATATGTTCGTTTGCATTCAAAATATTCAGATGATCAATCATTAGAAAAATTACTTTCAGAACTATCAAACGCAAAAAAGCAACATGCAGCAGTATTGACTTTCTTTCAGTTAACTTCCTCAAAAAAAGCTATTAAAGTTAAAGATTTAGAAAAAAAAGCAGGTGTTTCTGGTGCCATTTTAAAAGCATTGGTTGAAAAAAGCGTTTTTGAACTATACCAATTACAAGTTGACAGAATCTCATTTCAAGGAAATGTAAATTCAGTGAGAAATTTAAATGAATTCCAAGCAAAAGCACTTTTTGATATAAATGAATCGTTTCGTGAAAATGAAATTGTTTTATTACATGGTATCACTAGTTCTGGAAAAACAGAAGTATATTCAAAATTGATAGATGAACAATTGAAAATTGGAAAACAGGTTCTTTTTTTATTGCCTGAAATTGCATTGACTACTCAAATAATTGTTCGTTTGCAACAATATTTTGGACATCAAATTTCAGTTTTTCATTCTAAATATTCTATTAATGAAAGGGTGGAGGTGTGGCATAATGTCCTAGAGAATCAATCTAAAGCACAAATTATTTTAGGTGCACGTTCAGCTATTTTTTTACCATTTTCAAATCTAGGATTGATTGTTGTTGATGAAGAACATGAGACCTCTTATAAGCAAGTTGATCCTTCTCCGAGATATAATGCCCGGGATGCAGCCATTGTTTTGGCAAAAATGCATCAAGCAAAAATAGTACTTGGTTCAGCAACTCCTTCTTTAGAAAGTTATTACAACTCCCACCAACAAAAATATGGATTTGTTTCACTTAACAAACGATTTGGCGAAGTAAAAACTCCTAAAATTGAACTGATTGACCTCAAAGAAAAACAACGCAAAAAACAGTTAAAAGGTCATTTTTCTGACACCTTATTGCAATACATTCAAAATGCACTTGATCAAAAAGAACAAGTCATTTTATTTCAAAATAGGCGAGGTTTTTCACCAATTGTAGAATGTGTTTCTTGCGGATTTTCACCTCAATGTCCTAACTGCGATGTTTCGTTAACATATCATAAATTTAAGCACGAATTGCGCTGTCATTATTGTAGTTATCAACGCGCAATGCCCAACAGTTGTGGTGCTTGCGGAAACAACACTCTAGAAACCAAGGGTTTTGGAACAGAGCAAATTGAAATAGAGTTAAAAACATTATTTCCTGATTTTGTGATTGGTAGAATGGATTTAGATACCACTCGTGGTAAATTTGGCTATCAAAAAATTATTGGGGCTTTTGAAGCTCGCGAAATTGATATTTTAGTAGGTACACAAATGCTTTCTAAGGGGTTGGATTTTGATAATGTAACATTAGTTGGAATTTTAAATGCAGATGCTTTGCTGAATTTCCCAGACTTTAGAGCTTATGAACGTGCATTTCAAATGATGGTGCAAGTTTCTGGAAGATCGGGAAGAGCTCAAAAACAAGGAAATGTTGTTATACAAACTTACAATCCAGCGCATTCTATTATACAGCAAGTTGCAAGTACAAACTATGAAAAAATGTTTGAAGAACAATTACAAGAGCGTTTAAAATTCAATTATCCACCTTATTTTCGATTGATAAAAATCACCTTAAAACATAAAGATTACGCCAAAGTAGATTTAGGAATCAATTGGCTTTTTAGTGCATTGCAAGGTGTTTTTGGAGCATATGTTTTAGGTCCCTCAGCGCCATCAGTTTCAAGAATTAGAAATCAACATATTAAAAATTTAGTCATTAAAATTCCACCAAAACAATCACTATCCGGAACAAAAAAACAATTACAAAAAATTCGAAATACCTTTGAGGCCGTGAAAGAATTTAGGTCGATTCGTTTTGTAATTGATGTTGACGCATATTGATTAAATTTCTAATATATTTTCATTTTTATAAATCATATTGAATAAAATTTATAAACCTTAAATAATTAAAGAATAATAATATATAATTAAAGGTTCCATAAAATTTTAAATAACTTTACACTTAAAATAATGAGTGATAAAAGCATAAAATTCTGGTATGGAAATTAAAAATAACATATATAAAGGTTTTAGAATTGACATATGTGTTGTTCTTTTTTTAATAGGATCAATAATGTCTGTTTCTCATATTTTTTCACAACAAAAAGTTATTTATGCTGAGAAAATTCAAACAATTGAAACATTCAAAAAAAATTACCAACCATTTACAAATCCTATTGTTTTCGTTGGAAGTTCATCCATCAAATTGTGGAAAAATATTGAGAAAAAGTTCGAAAAATACGAGGTAATCAATAAAGGTTTAGCAGGTGCTCAAGTAAAGGACATTATTTGTTATGCAGATAAACTTATTTTTGATTACAAACCGAGTCAGATTGTGTTGTATATTGGAGAAAATGATTTAAAATATCCAGTAAATACAGCCGATAGTATTTTTGAAAGCACTAAGAAATTACTAACAATGATTCGTAAAAAATTGCCTGATGTACCTGTTGTTTATATTTCAATAAAACCAAGTCCTGCAAATCATCAATATAAAGATAAAATGATTCTAGCTAGTAAACTAATAAAAGAATATATTAATAATGAAACCAATATAACTTTTGTTGATGTTTAAAAAGAAATGTTAACGAGTAACGGAGGTTATCGTTTTGAATTATATGCAAGCGATAAACTACATATGAAACCTGAAGGATATCGCATTTGGCAAAGAATATTGAAACCATATTTACTGAAGAATCAATACTGAAATATTGAAAAAATGGCAATTCAATAAATTAATCATTTTATTGTTTAAAAAATCGATTTCGTTAATTTTTATTGAAAAAAAATCAACTATTTGAGATTTCTAATACACTTCAAATAAAAAAACATCAAAATCAGTAATTATTTTAGGAATTATAAAAATCAACGTATTTTTATTGCCACAAATCAGACATATTTAAAATCATGAAAATAGGTATTCCTAAGGAAATTAAAAATAACGAAAATAGAGTAGGGATGACGCCTGCTGGTGTTTTTGCGTTAAAAAAACATAACCATACTGTATATGTGCAATCAACTGCAGGTGAAGGAAGTGGTTTTTTAGATAAAGATTACGAAGAAGTTGGTGCCATCATTTTACCAACAATAGAAGAAGTATATTCAGCTAGCGAAATGATTGTGAAGGTTAAAGAACCCATTGCATCTGAATATGATTTGATTCAAGAAGATCAAATTTTGTTTACTTATTTTCATTTTGCATCAAGTGAAGAGTTGACCAAAGCAATGATCCGTAGAAAAGCAATTTGCATTGCTTACGAAACTGTAGAAGATGAAGATGGAACCCTACCATTATTAACCCCAATGTCTGAAGTTGCAGGAAGAATGGCAATTCAGCAAGGGGCTAAATATTTAGAAAAACCAATTAAAGGAAGAGGCATTTTATTAGGAGGTGTTCCTGGTGTTGCCCCTGGAAAAGTATTGATTTTAGGTGCGGGAGTTGTAGGTGTGCAGGCTGCAAAAATGGCTGCAGGCTTGGGCGCAAGTGTTACTATCATGGATGTAAACATGAAACGTTTACGTTATTTAAATGATGTGTTACCAAACCATGTTGTAACCGCTTTTTCTAACGAATATAGCATTCGTCAACATATTAAAACCCACGATTTGATTATTGGTGGAGTTTTATTAAAAGGAGGGAAAGCTCCAAAATTGATTACAAGAGACATGTTGAAAGAAATGAAACCCGGAACTGTAATTGTAGATGTCGCTGTAGATCAAGGTGGATGTTTTGAAACTACCAGACCAACTACACATCAAGATCCAACCTACATTATTGATGATGTTGTGCATTATTGTGTAGCTAATATGCCAGGTGCAGTTCCTTACACTTCAACATTAGCATTGACAAATGTTACCTTAAGCTATGTATTGAAAATTGCAAATTTAGGATGGAGAGAAGCTTGCAATAGAGATAAAACTTTAGAAAAAGGTTTGAACATTGTAAAAGGGGAAATCGTTTACGAAGAGTTATTACATGCTTTTGAAGCATAATTTTTAATAAATTATATAAAAAAAAGGTAAGTGCTTCACTTACCTTTTTTTTGTTCCCATTCTTTTCTCAAATCAGGGGATAAAATTCCTGTGCCATCATGTTTCCAACCGGGAGGTTTTACCAAGTATTTCAATCGATTTGAAAAACTGGTTTTGGAAGCAAAGGCATCTTTAAACATCTGAATCCATTCGTTAAAAGCTATTTTTACAGGATTGTAGGTATTTATATTTTTTACCAAACCATATACTGGTTTTTCAACTTCGGGTTCAAAAGTTCCAAACAGCCTGTCCCAAATTATAAAAATCCCTGCGTGATTACGGTCTAAATATTGCGGATTGGTGGCATGATGCACTCTATGATGGCTTGGTGTATTGAAAACAGCTTCAAACCAATTGGGCAATTTGTGAATTAATTCGGTATGTATCCAATATTGATATAACAAACTAACAGAAATTTGAACCAACACCATCACTGGATGAAAGCCTAATAAAATCAATGGAATCCAAAAGATAAAAGAATAAAAGCTTCCTGACCAAGTTTGTCGTAAAGCAGTGCTTAAATTGTATTTTAGGGAAGAATGATGCACTACATGACTTGCCCAAAACAGGCGATTTTCATGACTCGTTCTGTGAAACCAATAATAACAAAAATCTTCAGCAAATAAGACTAAAATCCATGACCACCATGCAAAAGGAATTGTAAATAGTCTGAATTTATAAAAAAATAAAAACACAGTCAATACCAAACTTTTAGAGATCAATCCTAAAATAACATTCCCCAAACCCATGGCAATTGAAGTTGCAGCATCTTTAAATTCATATTCTTCAAGCCTTATTTTTACCGTTAAAATAATTTCTATGATTACGGTAATAATAAAAAACGGAATCGCATAATGGATTAAATTGGGTATTTCTAGAATCTGCATGGTATTTCGTAAAAGTTGATGCAATATAGAAAAATTAAACCAAAATAAGTAATTGGTAATTCCTAAAAAGTTACTATATTTGCACCCTTAAAAATAAACAATAAATATTTACTTATGAATCATTACGAAACTGTTTTCATTTTGAATCCCGTTTTATCTGATACTCAGATAAAGGAAACAGTACAAAAGTTTGATGACTATTTGGTTTCTAAAGGTGCCGAAATGATTTCAAAGGAAGATTGGGGCTTGAAAAAATTAGCATACCCAATTCAAAAGAAAAAAAGTGGTTTTTATCACTTATTTGAGTACAAAGTTGCAGGCGAAGTTGTTGCACCATTTGAGTTAGAATTTAGAAGAGATGATAGCGTTATGCGTTATTTAACTGTAAAGTTTGACAAACATGCTGCTGCTTGGGCTGAGAAAAGAAGAGAACGTGTTAAATCTGCAAAAAAATAAGCCATGGAAACTATTGAACAACAATCAAAAGGAGGCAAATCTGCTGATGTTAGATATTTAACACCTCTTGACATTGAAACCAAAAAAGAAAATAAATACTGTAGATTTAAGAAAAAAGGTATCAAATACATCGATTATAAAGATGCTGATTTCTTATTGTATTTAGTAAATGAACAAGGTAAAATTTTACCAAGACGTTTAACAGGAACCTCATTAAAATATCAACGTAAAGTGGCTCAAGCCATTAAAAGGTCGCGTCATTTAGCGTTAATGCCTTACGTTGGTGATATGTTAAAATAATTAAGAAGTAGATATTATGGAATTGATATTAAAACAAGATGTAGAAAATTTAGGATTTAAAGACGATGTAGTAATTGTAAAAAACGGTTATGGCAGAAATTTTTTAATCCCTACAGGACAAGCAGTTTTAGCTACTTCATCTGCAAAGAAAGTATTAGCAGAAAACTTAAAACAACGTGCTTACAAAGAAGCAAAATTAATTGCTGATGCAAACAAAATTGCTGAAACAATTAAAGGATATGAAATTAAAATTGCCTCAAAAGCTGGCGGAGACAAATTATTTGGTTCTGTAAGCAATATTGATCTTGCAGAAGCTATTGCAAAAGCAGGAACTGAATTGGATAAAAAATTCATTAAAGTGGCAGGTGGTACTGTAAAAAGATTAGGTAAATACGAAGCTTCTGTTAGATTGCACAGAAGCGTAGTGGCAGATATTACTTTTGAAGTAATTGCTGAATAAATTTATCAATCACCAAACAAAAGCTCGTTAGAAATAACGAGCTTTTTTTAATTCAATACCTTATGAAATATCGTTTGTTAACCAAAGAACAATTCGAAAGTTTGCACCAAGAATTTGCTATTTTTTTAGCATCACAAAGCATAGATGTAAAAGAATGGGATGAAATTAAAACACAAAAACCTGAAGTAGCTTTAGAAGAAATGAAAGTTTTTTCAGACATTGTTTGGGAAGATGTTTTAACAAAAACCACTTATTTAGAGCACTTTTCTGAAACTTCTGCTAATTTTTTTAAATGTGATGCGGATAAAATTGACAGAATCGCTATCAAAATTACTTGGGACATCAATCTATTAACTCAAGAAGGTTTTGAATGGTTGATGAAAAATCCTTTAGATAATTCTGTTGAAATATTTAAAGGAAGCAAACACTACACTACCGAACGAAATACAGAAATTTTTGAACTCATAGAAAAAGGGAGTATCATTACCGATGGTGAGATATTTAAATATTTTAAAGAGTTAACAATTTGATTAATTTTTTTGTTCCTGTTCTTACAAACGCTTCAATAATTGTCAAATTAGTAAACCGATTTTCAGCTATTTCAGGATTAGGATCTATAAAATAAATAGATTTTTAGGTTGCACATAAAGAACCAAACTGGTTGCCGGATATACTTGCATAGAAGTAGCGATAATGACTAAAATATCCGCTTTTTTGGTAATTTCGATTGCTTTATCTAGCTCGGGTATTTTTTCTCCAAACCATATAATAATGGGTCTTAACTGATTTTTTTTTAAAAATATATCTCCTAGGGTTAAGTCTTTTCTCCAATCTAAAATAGTAGCAGAATTTTTAGTGCTGCGCACTTTTAAAAGTTCGCTATGCAAATGCAACACATTTTTACTTCTTGGGCATTCGTGCAAATCGTCGACATTTTTAGTGTTAATGTGAATGTCAAATTCTTGTTCTAAGACAACTAAATTAGTTTATGCTTTGTTATGTGAAACCTCTAATAACTGCCTTCTTCCTTAGTTTTAAAAATTTAAAAACAAAGACGAATTTTTAGCAAAACCTTCAGAGGTAGTTACTTATATCACATGATGTACTTCACACAAACCTTCAGCATGTCTGAATGTTTTTACTCCACTTTGATAGAAATTCTTACACCTGTTAAAACGACTATTTTTTTCAAAAGAATACCTTACTCATTTTACAAAAATATTTTCAATAGTTGCTGTAGAATCACATCTAGAAACGTATAAACTGATATTTTTTAAATTTTCTTTACCTGTGATAAAATACTCTGCACAAGGTTTTTGTCTTGGTTTTCCTTTGGTGAAATCTACATCTGCATTTCTTAGAATTTGAGAAATAATGGTCGTATCCAATTGCTTATTTTGAAGAGTTTGCAATGCTTCATTGGAATAGAATCGTTCTTTGATTCGGATGGTTTTTAAGGTTCGTGCATCCATTCCGTAGTCAAAAGAGGCATTTTTATGTTTCCAAATATAAGAAACTGCAATGGCTCCTATAGAAACACCAATCAAATAATAACCAATTCTTTTCAGTAACATCGTATAAATTTATGCTGCAAAAATACTTTTTTTAACCCACAAATAGGGTTATATAAGCAATAAATTAATGTCTCTGTAAGGTAAATCGAACCAATCAGCTACTGTTTTGTTGGTTAAAATTCCGTGATAAAAATACATGCCATTGCGCAAACTTCTATCAAAACGAGCTGAATTTTCAAATCCTCCTTCTTCGGCAATATTCAGCAAATATGGAGTAAAAATATTACTGATAGAAACAGAGGCAGTTCGTGCATATCTAGCCGGAATATTAGGTACGCAATAATGAATCACTCCATGTTTTACAAAGGTTGGTGTGTTGTGGGTTGTAATGTTAGAAGTTTCAAAACAGCCACCTCTATCAATACTTACATCTACAATTACAGCGCCTTCTTTCATGGTTTTAATCATGTCTTCAGTAGCACAAATGGGCGACCTGTTTTTTCCTCTAATTGCTCCAATAGCCACATCACAACGCATTAATGCTTTGGCCACCGATTTTGGTTGAATAGTAGACGTATAAATTGGTGCATACAAACAATCTTGCAATTTCCGAAGTTTGCTGATAGAATTGTCAAAAACTTTTACTCTAGCACCCAAACCAATGGCGGTTTTGGCAGCATATTCACCCACAGTGCCCGCTCCAAAAATAACCACGCTTGATGGTGGTACACCTCCAATATTCCCTAACAACAAACCATTTCCTTTGTTAATGCCACTCATCAATTCGGCTGCAATCAAAATAGAAGCAGCCCCTGCAATCTCACTGAGCGATTTTACGATAGGATACGAATTGTGCTCATCTTTGATAAAATCAAAAGCTACTGCAGTAATTCTTTTTTTTGCCAATTGTTCAAAATAGGCTTTAGACTGCGTTTTTAGTTGTAATGATGATATTAAAATAGCTTGCGGATTGATATAACCGATTTCTTTTTCAGTTGGTGGGGCAACTTTCAATACAATATTGCATTTAAAAGCTTCTTCTACATTGTCAGATATTTTGGCACCTGCTTCTGAATATTCTTTATCTGAGTAACTAGAGTGCAAACCTGCACCAGTTTCAACTACAATTCGGTGACCATGTGCACACAAAGCTGAAACAGCATCAGGAGTTAAACAAACTCGCTTTTCGCCCAAATAGGTTTCTTTGGGCAAGCCTATAAAAAGTTCGCCTTTGCGTTTTTGTACTTCTAGCATTTCTTCTTGGGGCAGCAAATCTTCTTTGCTAAAAGGAGAAAAAGAACTCATAAATGTGTATTATTTTATTAAAATGTTTCGTTTGCCATCTGCTGCCATAGAAATATGAATTTCAATAGCGTTTAAAGGTAGTAAATTTTTGATGTTTTGAGGCCATTCAATCAAACACCAATCATTGTTATAAAAATAATCGTCAATTCCGATGTCTAAAGCTTCGGTTTCATCGGTAATTCTATAAAAATCGAAGTGATACACTTGCTCATTTTTATTGGTTTCATATTCATTGACCAATGAAAAAGTAGGAGAGGAGATGTTATCTGTCACTCCCAATTGCGAACAAATTTCTTTAATTAGGGTTGTTTTTCCTACTCCCATTTCTCCATAAAATAAGAGTGTTTTTTCGGTAGCAGTTGCAATAATTTGTGCTGCAATTGTTGGAACATTTGTTAAATCATAATCTCTATTCATGAGGTTAAAAATAACAAAGAAAATGATGGTAACGTTAAAAATTCTTTGAAAATTATTTTCCAATTCATACTGCAGTTGAAACAATGATGAATAATATTGGTTTGAGTGATTTTAGTATCGTAAAATGAAGTAAAAATGTAACGAGAACAATCAAACCCTTTTTTTGTTTTATAAAGTAAAAGGATTGTCTAATTTTGCTGGTTTCTAAATTGAAATCAAAAAAGAACAAATATACCGTTCTATATCATACTTATTTCATCATTTATATTAAACCAAAGTAATGTCTTCAAAACCTATCCAACTTAAAAAATACATCAACCTGTTTGATTTCAGACAAAAAGTAGCCTATAAAACAGAGATTTTATCGGGTATTACAGTTGCTATTGCATTGATCCCAGAAGCAGTTGCTTTTGCACTCATAGCAGGCTTGTCTCCATTGACGGGTTTGTATGCCGCTTTTGTAATGGGTTTGATTACCTCAATTTTAGGTGGAAGACCAGGCATGATTTCAGGAGCGACAGGAGCAGTGGCCGTTGTCATTGTATCTTTGGCAATTTCTCATGGACCTGAATATATTTTTGCTACAGTTGTTTTAGCAGGAATTTTACAAGTTACTGCAGGTGTTTTACGTTTGGGTAAGTTGATGCGTTTGGTACCTCATCCAGTAATTTTCGGATTTGTTAATGGTTTGGCAATCATCATTTTTATGTCGCAATTGGCTCAATTTAAAGACAATAATGGTGATTGGTTGACAGGGAGTTCTTTGACAATTTTTTTGGGGTTAGTGGTATTAACCATGTTGATTATTTGGGGTTTACCAAAACTAACGAAAGTGATTCCTTCCTCATTAATGGCAATTTTAACAATTTCAGGAATTGTAATTGGGTTTGGTATCGATACCAAAACAGTAGGAGATATTGCTTCTATCCAAGGTGGTTTTCCGCCATTTCATATTCCAAATGTGCCTTTTAACTTAGAAACTCTGGTTTTAATTTTTCCGTATGCGGCTATTGTGGCAGGTGTTGGGTTGATTGAAAGCTTGTTAACTTTAAATATTGTTGACGAGATTACAGAAACGCGTGGTCGTGGCAATAAAGAAGCAGTTGCTCAGGGTGCGGCCAATATTTTATCAGGTTTTTTCTCTGGAATGGGAGGTTGTGCCATGATTGGTCAAAGTTTAATCAACGTCTCTAACGGAGCAAGAGCTAGGTTGTCAGGAATCGTTGCCGCAGTTGGCCTGCTCACATTTGTTATGTTTGGTGCGGGTTTAATAGAACAATTGCCAATGGCAGCTTTAACAGGATTAATGATTATGGTAGCTATTGGTACATTTGAATGGGCAAGTTTAAAAACGTTTAACAGAATGCCAAAATCCGATATTTTTGTGATGATCGTAGTAACTTTGGTTACGGTATTCTTACACAATTTGGCATTGGCGGTTATTATTGGGGTTATTATTGCGGCTTTAGTATTTGCTTGGGACAGTGCACAACGCATTCGTGCTAGAAAATATACAGACGAAAAAGGCATCAAACACTACGAAATATACGGCCCTTTATTTTTTGGTTCGGTAACCGTTTTCAATGAAAAGTTTAATGTTTTGAATGATCCTGAAGAAATCATCATCGATTTTAAAGAAAGTAGGGTTGTAGATATGTCTGCCATTGAAGCATTGAACAAAATGACAGAACGATATGAAAAAGTAGGTAAAAAAGTACACTTACGTCATTTGAGTGCAGATTGTCAAAAATTATTGAAAAATGCCGACAAAATTATTGATGTTAATGTACTAGAGGATCCAAGTTATAAGGTAATGTCTGATTTATAAAAGCGAATCATTTTTTTTAAATCTTAGGTTTTAAATCAATAGTAACTTCTGAAAACCACAAGAAATGAAGTATATGTTTATAACGTAAAATAAAATAAAACATAATTGCTGTTAGTAACTTTAAAAATATAACTTCAGTATTTTGTTAAAAATATTTTTTCTATTGGTAAAAATTCACGCAATTTTCATAGACTATCTAAATTCTTGAAAATAAACAAATACTCATCATATTAAAAACTATCTTTATGCATGCCTATAAATCAATTTAATATAAGAGGATTAGATAGTGAACAAGTTAAAGTTTCTAGAGAGCGTTTTGGACTCAATTCACTGAGCTACAAGAAGGAAAATAATTTTTTAGAAGCTTTACTTCGAATAGTTAAAGAACCAATGACTTTTTTGTTAATCGTGTCTTCAACAATCTATTTTATAAGTGGAGAGACAGGCAATGCCGTATTTATGATCGTGGCCATTATTTTTATCACTTCCATTTCTTTATACCAAGATTCTCGGAGTAAAAATGCGCTAGAAAAGTTAAAAATACTATCTCAACCGCATTGCAAAGTCATTAGAAATGGCAAAATTGAAGAAATATTGAGTGAAGAAATAGTGGTAAACGACTTTTTATTGGTAGAGGAAGGTTCTTTAATTGCTGCAGACGGTACTATTGTTCACTCAAACGATTTTTCAGTTAATGAATCCATTCTTACAGGAGAATCATTTGCTGTTTTTAAATATAAAGAACATAAAAATAACTATATTTTTAGTGGGACTTCTGTAGCTAGTGGCTTAGCTATTGCCAAAATTACAGCTATTGGTAATGAAACTAAGTTGGGGAAAATTGGAAAGAGCATGGAAAGTATTGTCGAAGAAAAAACGCCTTTAGAAATTCAGGTATCAAATTTTGTAAAATGGATGGCCATTGTGGGTGCTTTCGTTTTTACTTTTGTTTGGGGTATAAATTATTGGCAGTCGAGGGATATTTTAAACAGTCTATTACAATCGCTAACGCTGGCAATGAGTATTTTACCCGAAGAAATTCCTATAGCTTTCACCACCTTTATGGCACTTGGAGCTTGGCGATTAATGAAAATGGGAATTGTTGTTAAGCAAACTAAAACGGTAGAAACACTTGGAAGTGCTACCGTAATTTGCACAGATAAAACGGGAACCATTACCGAAAGTAAAATGAGCTTAGCCAAACTTTTTGTTTTGAAAAACAATACTATAATTAGTTCTAATGAAGCGTTAAATCGAACCGAAAAAGAGCTTATAGAATATGCTATGTGGGCCAGTGAACCTATTCCGTTCGATCCAATGGAAATAGCATTGCATCAAGCTTATAAACACCTAAATCAACATGATGATCGTCCCAATTTTAAACTTGTTCACGAATACCCATTGGGAGGAAAACCACCCATGATGACACATGTTTTTTTAGATAATAGCGGTCATAAAATTATTGCAGCCAAGGGTGCTCCAGAAGCAATAATCGATGTTGCCAACCTTAATGCCCTTGAAAAAAAACAAATCTATTCCGCCATTGAGCATTTGGCAACAGAAGGATATAGAGTTTTGGGGGTAGGCTCTTCTGATTTTGTAGGTGATAATTATCCAGCATATCAACAAGATTTACCTTTTGAATTTAAGGGGATTGTCGCTTTCTACGACCCTCCAAAAAAAAATATTCAACGAGTTTTGAAAGATTTTTATTCGGCAGGCATCCATGTAAAAATAATTACTGGTGATAATGCGGCCACTACCGTTTCCATTGCAAAGCAAATCGGGCTAAAAGAATATGATAAAACCATTTCGGGAGATGAGCTGATGGCACTTTCTGAAGAGGAATTGCAAACTCGCGTCATGAACACCTCTATTTTTACCCGAATGTTTCCTGAAGCCAAATTAAAAATAATCAATGCCTTAAAAGCTAACAATCAAATTGTGGCAATGACAGGCGATGGTGTAAATGATGGTCCTGCCTTAAAAGCTTCCCATATTGGCATTGCAATGGGCAAAAAAGGAACCGAAATAGCCAAACAGGCAGCTTCCTTAATTTTAATAGAAGATGATTTGTCTAAAATGGTAGATGCGATAGCCATGGGAAGAAAAATATACGCCAATTTAAAAAAGGCTATTCAATACATCATTTCTATTCATATACCTATCATACTAACAGTGTTTTTTCCATTAGCTCTTGGATGGATTTATCCGAATATTTTTTCGCCAATACACATCATATTTTTAGAGCTGATTATGGGACCCACATGCTCTATCATTTATGAAAATGAACCAATGGAACCGAACACAATGTCGCAAAAACCAAAATCAATATCTACAACCTTCTTCAATTTGAAGGAGCTTTCTATTAGTATTTTTCAAGGATTATTCATTACTTTAGGTACATTATTTGTTTATCAGTTTGCAGTGGCAAACAATTACAATGAAGCGCTTATAAGAACAATGGTTTTTACCGTTTTAATAACTGCTAACATTTTCCTTACGCTAATCAATCGCTCCTTTTATTATTCAATTTTGACCACCTTGAGGTATAAAAATAATATGGTATTATTTATTGTGTTCCTTACAGTTGCACTAGTAGGTTTGATTCTTTATACAACTCCTTTGACAATATTCTTTAAGTTTGAAACGTTGAATGTAAAACAGCTTTTAATGAGTATTTTCATTGGATTTATTTCCGTTATTTGGTTCGAATTTGTGAAAATTTTTAGAAGAGCAAAACAGCTTTCATAACTTGTAACGGATCAATATCAAACTGATAAAAAATCTTTTTACGTTAGCTATTATCAAATGTTGCCAACATAACGTAGAAAAGTTTTATTAAATGGATCACAAATATTTTAGGACAAATCTTTGCGATATAAATGTTTTCAGTTGATCATATTTATGTTTTTTTGCATGAAATGAGGCAGTCACTTTGAGAAGGATTTACCTCGTTTACTTCAAAAAGTAGTGTCATTAAGAGTGTGAAAATTAACTATTCTGTTAAATTGTAGCGTGCTCTTTTAATGGGATATTTATTTTTATTTCTCGAATTCTTCTGTCAAATTCATTGTTTCTGATAACAAAGATTTCTTCTTTGGATAGATTTAACAAAGCTGATAACTCGATAGACAAGTCTTTAAAAACACGTTCTCTTCTTTTATTAACTGTTAAATAATTTTCTTTGTCCAAATCATCTGACAAAACCTCATTGAATTGGGTAATAGGTAAAAAGAGCGTTTTTTTATTTAAAAATAGTTTAAGTACTTTATGGTTCAGAGGGTTCAAAATTAATTTTTTGCCTTTGTAATAAAATGTATTTTCATCTCTGTTAAAAAGAATAACTGACTTTTTCAACGCCTGCCTTTTAAGTATAAAATAAAAAACTAAAAAACCCAACAGTAGTATAGGTATTATTAAAAATTTTACAGCTGTGACAACTGTATTCTGATTAGCATCGTTTTCAACGACCTTAAATCTGGGAATAATAAATGAATTATTTTTTTGAAAGTTTGAAGGAATACCCGTAACATTTGGTGCCCAAGTAGATAAATCTTGTGAAAATGAAGAAGCATTTCTAAACATATTATCCATGTTTTCAACTTTTTGCACATTCCACATACTAATATTTTGATTAAAACTAATTGCCTCTGCGAACATACCACCCATGTTCTCTAAGTTTGAAACATCCCAATTGAATAAGGGTTGATTAAAATTAACAGCATCATCAAACATTCCGCTCATATTGATTGCTTTAGACACATTCCATGAATTTATTGGATTATTAAAATTGCTGTCATAAAACATTCCGTTGAAATGAGTTCCACTGCTAACATTCCAATTTGACACGTCAGAATTAAAATTCTTAGTTCCATGAAACATATCGCTAAAATAAATTACTTTTCCAGTATTCCAGTAGCTAAGATCAGCGTCAAATTCCTCAGAAAATCCGAACATAAAAGTCATATTCGTAACATTTTAAACATCCCAATGAGATATATCTTCTTTAAAATATTTTTTTTTGTAAAATAAATAGCTCATGTCAGTTACAAACGTAGTTACTAAATTTTCGGTTGATTTATTGTTTTTTACCAGATCGTAAAGCATTTGGTTATCAACAATAAGATAGGATTTATTATTCAGTTCATATGTTTCACCAATTTTTGCTGACAAAGCGCACTTGATTGTAACCCCATTCTCCTCTAAAAAAATCATGGGAGAATCTTGAAAAAATAAAAATAAATAAATCAGTAATTTCATAAGTACTATTATAGCTAACTTTAAATGAATGGAATCTCTTTTATTAAAAAAACATTTTAAAATGTAACTTTATAAAAATTTTAAGAAAAATAAAAGGTGCAAGTTTCAATTTTAAAGTAAAGTTATTCACATATTTATTTGGAAATAAAAATCATAAAAATAACATCCCATGCAATATAAAAAAAACAGAAAATAATGACACAAAATTGAACTCAATAGATGGCATATAAAACAACAATGTTCCTGTATTTGCAAACCCCTCTCATCATTTTTGTATTTTATTTGATTCATCTGTATATAAGATCCCGTTTTTCAAATCTATTTTGTAATTTGCTAAAATAAAATGACAGCAATGCAACTCGATTTAAACACATTTGAATTTTTAGAAAAATTACAAGAAAACAATAACAGAGAATGGTTTTCTGAAAACAAGGTTTGGTATGAAAAAGCAATAAAAGAGGTAAAAGCATTTTTCGGAGAATTGAATGTAAACTTGCAAAAACACGATCAAATTGAAAACTCAAAAATGATGCGTATCTATAGAGACGTTCGATTTTCGATCGATAAGACTCCGTATAAAACTCATTTTGCAAACTCTTTTTCGCGGTTGGGAAAAGAATTGCGAGGTGGTTATTTTATAAGAATTAAACCAGGAGCTTCTTTGGTAGCAGGTGGTTTTTGGGATCCCAATAAAGAAGATTTACACAGAATACGTCAAGAAATTGCACAAGATGCTACTGACATCAAAGCCATTTTAACTGACCCAACTTATCAACACTATTTTGGTGGAACTTTTGAGAGTCTTGAAGAGCTAAAAACAGCACCAAGAGGTTTTGATAAAGATCATCCTGAGTTGGATTTGCTCAGGAAAAAAGGGTTTATTGCTCAGAGAAATTTTACTGATGCTGAAATATTGTCTGAGAATTTTATAACTGAAGTTGACAACACTTTCAATGCTTTACGACCATTTTTCGATTTATTCAGTGATATTTTAACGACGAATTTAAACGGAGAATCTATTCAGTAAGATGTTTGTTCATCTCTCTTTTTACAACGATAATCGTAATGATAGTTGACAACACATCCGAAATTGGAAACGACCACCAAACACCTTCAACACCAAAATATTTGGGTAAAAAATAAGCGAGAGGAATTAAGAAAATACCTTGTTTTAGTAAGGTCAAAATCAATGCAGGCATTGCTTTTCCAGCTGCTTGAAAATACGCTGAACCTATCAATTGCATGGTAACAATGGGCGTTACTAAAAATACAATCAATAAAGCATGAGGAGTATCTGCAATCAAAGTGGCATCCGTTGTGAAAATGCGAATGATTTCTTCTTTAAAAATCAAAATCCCTACAAAAATAATCGTTCCTAAAACTGTTCCAAATATGATGGCTGTTTTGATAGTTTCTTTTACTCGTTCCTTTTTTTGAGCGCCTATATTAAAACCTGCCACAGGCAAAAATCCCTGTGAAACTCCCAAAACAGGTGATAACGCAAACATCATCACTCGGTTGATAATTCCGTAAACAGAAATCGCAATTTCGCCACCATATTTAAAAAGAGAATAATTCAATACAATCATCAACACACTGATAGCACCTTGTCTTACCACCGTAACTCCTCCCAAAGCAACAATTTCACGAACAATTTTCGGTTTAATGACAAAGTTTTTGGGGATGATTTTCAGTTCGCTTTTTTTAGATATAAAGAAATACAAAATAAACAATCCACAACTAGCATATGAAATGGAAGTCGCCAAACCTGCACCCCACATTCCCCAATCAAAAAATTTAATAAAAATGATGTCTAAGATAACATTTACAAAAGCTGGAATAATCATCGCAACCATAGCAAACTTTGGTTTTCCTTCAGCTCTAATCACAGGATTTCCCATCATGGCAAATGCCAAAAAAGGCACCCCATAAATAATCACATCAAAATAAGTAGCAGCAATGGGTAAAATTGCCCCTTTTGCTCCAAAAAGCGTTAAAATTGGCACACTAAAAAACACGCCTAAAATCACAAAAATGATGGCTAATAAAAGCGTTAAACTAATTTGATTTCCGAAAGTTAAAAAAGCTTTATCTGATTTTCTTGCACCCAAAGCTCTCGAGATGATAGAGCTTCCACCAATTCCAATTCCCATTCCAATAGAAGAAATTAAAAATGCAATGGGCAGTACCACAGTAATGGCTGCAATTGCTAAAACCCCAATCCATTGACCAACAAAAATGGTATCAACTATCATGTTTATGGACATTACTAAAATCCCGATTGTGGCTGGCACTGCTTGTTTAATAAGCAGTTTACTAATTTTTTCTGTTCCTAAATTGCTTGCTGATTCTACCATATTTCAACTGCAAAGATGAGAAATAATCAGGGGTTTTTATAAAATAGCGCATCAATAATAGTTATGAGAATATTTATTTTTCTAAGTTTGTAAAAACCAACAGCATGAATACGATTTTCTCTGTAAAGTTTACAGTTACTGAAGAAGCCATTGACACATTACACCATGTAAACAACGCTGTTTATGTTCAATGGATGGAGGTTGTTGCTTCCAAACATTGGCAATTTTTAACGGAACAAAATTCCTTTCCAGAATATATTTGGGTGGTTATGAAACATGAAATTGATTATAAAAATCAGGCTTTTTTGGGTGACGAAATCATCGCAAAAACTTGGGTAGGAGAGACCAAAGGTGTTACCTCAATACGTCATATCGAATTTTATAAAGACGAAACCTTGTTGGTTGCAGCCAAAACTATTTGGGCAATGTTAGATGCTAAGACTCAAAAACCAGTGAGACTTAGAGAAAAGGTGCTAAAGGTCTTGGGGATAATTGATTGAATTTAAAATCAAAGTTTTTTACACCAATTCTCACTCATTCATGATCTTTTAGTTTTGTTTAAATCCGTGAATCTTTGGTTAATTTTTTCGAACTTAAAATGTAATTCTGCTAAAATTGGCTCTGCATCAACTGTATTTAAGACATATAAAACTATCTTTGCACAAAATTTGTAAAAAATGACCGCATTTTCAGCACTTGGAGTTCATAAAAAGTACATTCAAGCTTTAAAAGAACTCGGAATTTCGCATCCCACAGAAATTCAACAAAAAGCGTTGCCCATTCTATTGAATTCAAAGACCGATTTTATCGGACTGGCACAAACAGGAACTGGAAAAACGGTGGCTTTTGGGTTGCCATTATTGCATCAAATAGATGCAAATCAAGCACACATTCAAGCATTAATTTTATCTCCAACAAGAGAATTGGTGCAACAAATTAAAAAACAATTATTCAAATTCACGAAGTTTTCTGAAGAAAAAATCTATTTAGAAGCGGTTTTTGGAGGTGAAAAAATTGACAAACAATTGTACAATTTGTCAAGAACAACCCATATTGTGGTTGCAACTCCAGGGCGTTTGATTGATTTGATCGAGCGTGGTACGTTAGATATCAGTCATGTAAAAACCATAGTATTAGACGAAGCTGACGAAATGTTGAGCATGGGTTTTAAACAAGATTTGAACAGAATTTTAAAATTCACTACCAAACCTGATAGAAAAACCTGGTTATTTTCAGCTACGATGCCTGAAGAAATCAAGAAAATCATCAAAACTTATATGGATGCCAATGCGCCAAGAGTGGAAATAAATAAAGATTTTTTGGTGAATGCAAACATCAGACATCAATATGCAAAAACTACCATTAAAGATAAAACAGAGGATATCATTGCGTTTCTTGAAAAACGAACTTCGCAAAGAGGTATCATTTTTTGTAGAACCAAAGCAGGTGCGCAAAGTTTAGCCACTCAACTTATAGAAAATGGTTTTTCAGCAGCTGCATTGGAAGGAGATATGCAACAAAAAGAACGGGATAAAGTCATGCGTGCTTTTAAAAATGAAAGTTTACAATATTTAATCTCTACGGATGTTTCAGCTCGTGGTATTGATGTAAAAGGATTGGAATTTGTGATTCATCACCAATTGCCAGAAACCAATGATTACTATACTCACAGAAGTGGACGAACAGCTAGAGCAGGAAAATCAGGCACTTCTATCGCTTTTATTTTACCTTCGGAAATTGAAAGAATTTATCAATTACAAAAAGAACTTTCTATCAAATTTACCGAAGTAACTGTGTAACATGGAATTTATTTATACACTCGATATTTTAGGAACTTTTGCCCTTGCCATTAGTGGTGCTTAGGTAGGCTCTGATAAAAATTTCGTTTTATTTCGAGTGCTAATTATTGCGATAGTAACTGCTGTAGGAGGAGGCATGTTGCACGATGTGTTGATCAACTGACAGCCTCTCAATTGGATAGGCGATTTGAACTATGTTTGGACTGTTTTAGTAGCAGTAATTATCACTTTTCAATTTAAAAGCAAGATTTTACCGTTAAATAAAACCATGTTTTTATTTAATTCTATTGGATTGGGTGTTTTTGCTTTATTGGGTTTTTAAAAAGGGTTGACTTATGAATTGTATCCCACTATGGCCTTGGTTATGGGAATGATTTCCGCTGTTTTTGGAGGAGTTTTAAGAGATGTTTTAACGAATAAATTTCCCTTGATTTTTGAAAAGCAATCTATGCCTCTGCTTTTTTTTTGGGAGGAATATCCTATTTATCTTTGGATGCATGCATTTGAATAACAATATTAATTTAGTCATTTCGACAACAATTGTTATTATCATACCTTGGGTAGCTGTAAAATACCATTTGCAATTGCCTAAAATAAGAGATGATTTAACTACTAAACACTAGCACTATGAATGCACTTGTTTTTGAAAATTTTGAAGATTTCAACTCGATGATTGGAAAGCCTTTACCAACGGGAAATTGGTATTTGGTTACTCAAGAAATGATCAACGATTTTGCCAATGCCACACTTGATAAACAGTGGATTCACCTAAATGAAAAAAGAGCTAGAAATGAGAGTCCTTTTAAAAGTACAGTAGCTCACGGATTCATGTCTGTTTCTATGATATCCAAACTTCTAGAAGAACAATTTGCTATTAAAAGTGTAAAAATGGGTTTGAATTACGGACTTAATAAAGTACGATTTCCAAATCCTGTTCTAGTTAATAGCGAATTGAGAATGCATGCAATTGTAAAAGAAATAGAGACCTTAGGATTGAATGGTATTAAAATTACATTTTTATGCACTATTGAAATCAAAGGACAAGAAAAACCTGCTTGTGTGGCTGAATTTATTGCTGCTTTGTTTGAATAAAAAAAGCTGCATTTTGGAGCTTTTCTATTTTTAATGATTACGATAAAATTCCGTCATCAGCACATTTTTTAGCGTGCCAAATTAAAAATATACTAATACTTACGGTAACTAATGGCTGTATCAAACTTTGATTGCCAAGAACTTCTATGGCATTTGTTAAAAATAAATTATACACTAGCTGTGTTAAAACACCAATTATTGAGATGATAAAAAGTGTAGTAGCTATTTTTTTTCGCATTAACAGTAAAATACACCCCAAAAGTCCGAACCAAACAGCAACTGCAAAAGCAGCTGTAGCCCAAGCTGGCGTTTTTTCCATAATTTCCAATTGATCTGCAGGAATCATGACTTTCATTTCATTGGTCATGAGTTTTTGACTAAGATATGCTATGACTCCTAAAGCATTCCAGGTGACTGCTAAAACTCCAATTACCCAAAAAAAGGCAGCTGGTTTATTTGAATTTTGTGACATAATTAGTAGTTTTTTAATTGATAATTAAATATAATAAAAAAAATATGAATTACGAATTATATTATGAATTGCATAAAATAAAAATTTAGTTTTCAGCGTTTTAAAAACAATAGAAACCTGAAACTTATAAATCCTTCAAACTTTTACTCTGTAATTGAAATAACTGCAGCTTTGAATAATTTTGATTTGGTTTTGAGAAATAAATTCTGAATATCAATCGCTTTTAGTTTGGATTCAATCAATTTTGATTCACGAGAATTTACCAAAAACAACGAACTTTCTCCCATAAAAAACTTACGATCTTCTGCATTCAATAGGGTCGTATAATCACGTACAATTCCATTGATGAAATTGGTTTGGGTTACGAACGAACTCAATTCTTGTTGCACCGCACTTACCTGGTTTTTGATGGTTACTTTGGCAACCTCATTTTCAAATTGAGTTTCTTGTAATTTGATTTTCGCTAACTTTAAATCTCCTCGTTCTTTTCTTAAAAAAAGCGGTAATTGGAAGTTAACACCTGCTTTAAAATTATCAACTATCAACGAATTGACGACTCTAGGAGTTTGTGTTAAAAAGTTGTATTGTACATCCAATTTTGGTAATAAATTATTCATTTTTAAGTTCTTATCAACATTCAGACTTTCAATTTTAAACTCTAAAGATTTGATTTTTGGATGATTGTTGATATTAAAATCAACATCATTGAATAACGCAATATTAAGGCTTGTATCAACCGTTTCAGGACTATTTACATCTGGAATGATATTTTCTTGTAATTCAACAGGGGTATTGTTATTGAGCCATAAAAAGTTAGACAACTCTAACGAAGCTTTGATATATTTAATGCGGGCTTTTTCTAGATTTAACTTTCTATCATTTAGGGTAATTCCTGCTTCTAGTGTATCAATTGCGGGTTTGTCACCTTCTAAAAAAGAAGATTTAATACCGTTGAAACGAATTTGTGCATTCTCTAAAAAATTTTCATAGATGCGTTTTTCATTGAAGGTTTTCAACCAATCAAAATATGATAAAGAGGCGTTGTATAAAATTTCGTTCACTAAAATTTGCTGATCTTCTTTGGCTTGATTTATAAATAATTTGGCTTGTTTTAAGGACGCCATTCGTTCATTAATCACAAAATTTCTAAGCAACGAAGCTGAAATTCCTGCAGCATACAATCCATCAGTAGGTACTAAAGCCTCTTGATTTAAATAAGTACCATCGTTATTTTCAAAATTAGCTTTCAATTCAATTCCATACCAAGTAGGAATCTTAAAAGCTCCGTTCAATTTATTGTAATACTCTGTGTCTTTAAATTGTTTTTTATCAAAATCAACTTCAATTTTTGGGTCAAAAGCACCTCTTGCTTTTAATAATTTTGCTTCGCTATTGTTGATAACCAAATTGGCTTGTTTTACAATAGGATGATAGGTTTTTACATAGCCCAAATACTCAGACAGTGTCATCACAGAAGTCAGGTTGTCCTGTGATGAAAGTTTTGAAAAAAGCAATAAAAATGTTAGTAAAAAATACTTTTTCATGGATTATTTTTTCTCTTTAGAGGCTTCTTTTGATTTGTTTTCTGGCTGATAATAGTTAGGAGGGAAGCTGTTTAGCTGTCTCCAAAGTTCGAACCAAATTGGCACATCTTCTAACAATGCGATGGTTTTAGCCCCAGAACCAACACGAACTTCAGGCCATGTATGATCGCTTTTATCAGGAGCTAATAACACTCTGTATTTACCATTGTTTGAGATAAACCTTTCAATAGCAATAACTTCAGCTCCATAGGTACCGTATGAAACGTTTGGCCATCCACTAAAGACAATCGCAGGCCAGCCATCAAATTGAACTCGGACTTTTTCGCCCAAGTGCAGCAAGGGTAAGTCAATAGGTCTTACAAAAGTTTCAACAGCCAAATCATAGTTGGCTGGCATAATACCAACTAAATCTTCTCCTTCTTTGAAGGTACCACCAATGCCCCCTTTGATTGCTTTGTTGATAAAACCATCTTGTGGCGCAGTGATGTAGAGCAAACTATTTCTTACTTTATAGTTACTGTTGGTATTTTCTAATTTTGATACTTCAGCAACCGCCTCAAAACCACTAGATTCTGCAGTAAATTTATCAGATTGAGCTTTTGAGATTTTATCAGCATAACTTGCTTTCACAGTAGATATTTCAACTTTAGCATTGATAACTTCGTTTTTAGCTGCCAATAATTTATTTTCTTGCGAAATTAATTTTGCTTGTGTTTCTTGCAATTTCAGGCGTTTTTCTTCAACGTCTTTGGTTGCCAAAATCCCCTCTTTTTCTAAGGTTTCAGTTCGGTTGTATTGTCTTTGCGCAATCGCAATATTTGTTTTGGCCGCTTCAAAATCAATACTATCACTTTTTACTTTTAATTTTGCTTGTAATAATTTATTTACGGTCTGCTCCAATTTTAATTTTTGCTCTTCAACCAAAGCTTCGATTTGTCTTTCTAACGCCTGTACTTTAAAATCGTATGCGTTCACAGAAGATGATTTCGCATTGATTTGTTGATTTGTTCTTTCAATCAGTAATTCATCAAAATATTC
>Ga0102830_1000004_pt1 | contig 134693 bp, 115 predicted proteins | sample ColrivemetaGS703_FD_84511 | JGI IMG/M metagenome (GOLD analysis project Ga0102830, IMG submission 84511) | Estuarine microbial communities from the Columbia River estuary - Freshwater metaG S.703 | ecosystem: Environmental > Aquatic > Marine > Intertidal zone > Estuary | place: USA: Columbia...
CACCTATTTTTAAGGGGGCCTGTCTGGGAATATCTATCAATTGAATTGATCTGTAATCATCTCCATTCCAATCTAATGTACCAAAATAATTGCTGTTTCTTAAGCGAGCATTGATTTTACTATTTTTATTTAAAACAGATTGAACTCTTGCATATTTATCAGAAGTATTATCAATAATTCCCACAATTCCCAGACTATTGATAACAGCCATTTCTTTTTCAATTCCCTGATTTTTTCCAATATCAAGGGTTAAAAAATTGAATTCCTTGTTGTAATTATTACTGATGATTTTGCCTGATTTAAATGAAAATTTTTGAAAATATCTTACTGTATCAACAATTGTTGAATCTTTAATTGGAGTTGCAAAAACTTTTTTCTGAAGTTCATTTCTCAAGCGTGCGTTTTCAGCTGCCAATAATTGATTTTCTGATTTCAGATTAAAATAGGATGTGATTTTTGATTTTTGAGTATAAATTCCTCCAACTATTGAATTGGTTGAGTTGACGAACTTACTTTTTTGGAAATTTAAATTCGTTAAAATCAAACTAAAGGCAATAGATTCTAGCAATATAAAAAATAAGAAATATTTAAACCTCTGAATAAAAAAAATCAGTTGTTGCATTGATAGAATTTAAAGACTAGTTCATTAGTACATTTTTATATTTTACAAGTTCTTTTAAAGCAACTCCTGTTCCACGAACTACGGCTCTTAAAGGATCTTCTGTTATATAAACTGGTAAATCTGTTTTTCGAGATAAACGTTTGTCCAAACCTCTCAGCATAGAGCCACCACCTGCCAAATAAATCCCAGTATTGTAAATATCTGCAGCTAATTCTGGTGGAGTCTTAGATAAGGTTTCCATGACAGCATCTTCGATTCGCAAAATTGATTTGTCCAATGCTTTTGCAATTTCGCGATAGGAAACTTGTACTTGTTTAGGTTTTCCACTTAACAAATCTCTTCCTTGAACTAACATTTCATCTGGTGGATTGTCTAAATCTTCAGTGGCAGCACCAATCGTGATTTTTATTTTCTCAGCAGTAGTTTCGCCAACATGTAAATTGTGTTGCGTACGCATGTAATACATGATATCGTTTGTAAACAAATCACCTGCAACTTTTACGGATTGATCACAGACAATTCCACCTAAAGCAATCACTGCAATTTCAGTAGTTCCACCACCAATATCAATAATCATGTTTCCTTTTGGTTCCATGATGTCAATGCCAACACCAATTGCAGCAGCCATTGGCTCATAAATCAAATAAATTTCTTTGGCATTCATATGTTTTGCTGAATCTCTTACAGCGCGTTTTTCAACTTCTGTAATTCCTGATGGAATGCAAATTACCATGCGCAAAGCAGGTGGAAATAATTTCTTTTTGATCGAAGGAATTTGTTTTACAAATTCTTTAATCATTTCTTCAGATGCTTGAAAATCCGCAATAACTCCATCTTTTAAGGGACGAATTGTTTTGATATTTTCGTGTGTTTTTCCTTGCATCAGACTTGCTTCATGACCAATTGCAATGATTTTACCTGTAATTCTATTTCTTGCAACTATTGATGGACTGTCAATTACTACTTTACCATTGTGAATGATTAATGTATTTGCTGTGCCTAAATCAATGGCAATATCTTCCGTCATGAAATCGAAAAAACCCATAAATTTCTATGTTATTTTTAAATGATGTATCCTTACAAAACTACTAAAATAAATCTGTATTTTATCAGCTATTTTATTAATGTTTAAAATGCCTAGTTCCAGTGGTAACCATTGATATATTTTGTGCATTACAATAGTCAATACTCAACTGATCTTTGATTGATCCTCCAGGTTGAATCACACTTTTGATGCCTGCTTTGTCAGCGATTTCAACACAGTCAGGAAAAGGGAAAAACGCATCACTTGCCATGGCTGCTCCATTCAAATCAAAACCAAAGTTTGTTGCTTTTTCTATGGCTTGATTTAGAGCATCAACTCTACTTGTTTGTCCTGTTCCACTTGCCAAAAGCTGTTTGTTTTTCACCAAAACTATCGTATTAGATTTGGTGTTTTTACACAATTTTGAGGCAAATAACAAATCTTCAATTTCAGCAGCACTTGGTTTTGTATTGGTTACATAAGTCAAATGTTCTGTAGCATCTGTAATGAAATCTTTATCTTGAACTAGTAGTCCATTTAACGAAGTTCTTACCAATTGTTGTGGTAATTTTACTTCTTTTTGAATTAAAATTATTCTGTTTTTCTTTGCTTTTAATATTTCTAATGCATCATCATCGTATTTTGGAGCAATGACAACTTCACAAAATAAGTCATGAATTTCATTGGCAGTTGCTGCATCAATAGCTGTATTTGCGATTAAAATTCCACCAAAAGCAGAAACTGGATCTCCAGCCAACGCATCAACATAAGCTTGTTTTAAAGTCTCTCTTTGTGCAAATCCGCAAGCGTTGTTGTGTTTTAAAATGGCAAAAGTGGGTGCCTCTCCTTTAAATTCTTCCATCAAATTAACGGCTGCATCAACATCTAACAAATTATTGTAGCTTAATTCTTTTCCATTCAATTTATCGAACATGGCATCCAAATCTCCAAAGAAAAACCCTTTTTGATGTGGATTTTCTCCATAACGCAACACTTGTGATTTTTGTTCACTTGCTTTATAAACCACTTCATCTTCATTAAAATAATTGAAAATTGCTGTGTCATAATGAGAAGAAACATTAAACGATTTTGCAGCGAATTTTTTTCGTTGATCTAAAGTTGTGATGCCATTATTTTCGGAAATAATACTAAGAAATTCCTCGTATTGCTCCATAGAGGAAACAATAAAAGTATCTCTAAAATTTTTGGCTGCAGCTCTGATTAATGAAATTCCTCCGATATCAATTTTTTCAACAATATCAGCCTCTGAAGCGCCTGAAGCTACTGTTTTTTCAAAGGGATACAAATCAACAATCACCAAATCAATTTGCGGTATTTCATATTCTTTCATTTCAGCAATATCTCCTTTGTGATCTTGCCTGTTTAGAATTCCACCAAAAATTTTTGGATGCAATGTTTTCACTCTTCCACCTAAAATGGATGGATAAGAAGTAACATCTTCTACTGGAGTTACGTCAATTCCAAGTTCTCTGATAAAAGTTTCTGTACCTCCTGTAGAATAAATGGTGACGTTTAGTTCGTTTAATTTTTGTACAATTGGTGCTAAACCATCTTTATGAAAAACGGAAATTAAGGCAGATTTGATTTGTTGTGAAGTGCTCATTTTATGTAAAGTTATTAAGCATACAAAAGTACACAATCATACCATGAACCGCAATAAAAAGATAGTAACAAATATGGTAATTAATTAACAGTCAAAAGAATTAGAATACGTTGGCTACTTTTTTACAAACATATTCTAAAAGGACTTCATCATCTTTGGTAAATGGACTTACAGAATGCGAATCAATATCAATTTGACCAATATTTTCGCCATCTACAAAAATCGGAATTACAATTTCTGATTTTACTTTCCAACCACAAGAAATATAATTTTCTTGTTCGCTAACATTTTGAACAACAAAGTTTTGATTGCTTACAGCAACTTGTCCACAAATTCCTTTTCCAAAAGGAATGATAGTATGTTCAGTTGGTTCGCCAGTAAACTGTGCTAATTTTAACTCTCTTTTATCTCCATTTTTGAAGTAAAAACCTACCCAATCATAATACGAAATTTGACTTTCTAAAAAATCACAAATTGCTTGTAATTTCGCTTCTTTTTCTTTTTCAGAGCTTATGATGATATCAACTTCTTGTTGTAAAAATGCTAAATTCATATTGATAATTTTGAAATGCAAAAATAGTTGAAAATTTGGAGTGTTTTTTTTCTGAATTTATTTTAACAGAAAATTTGCATGAAATATTGTAAATTTGCAACAAATTATGAAACAGCATTTTATCACAATTACCTCTTTTACACTCTCTTTATTAGTGCTTTTTTCAACGGTATCATTTACTATTGAGAAGCATTATTGTGGCGATTTTTTGATGGATGTTTCATTTTTAGGGGATGCTGATGATTGTGGAATGGACATGGAAAAAGTAGCAGCAGCTAAGAAAAAAGGATGTTGTAAAGACGAAGTTCACCAAATCGAAGGTCAAGACGAGTTGCAACAGTTTTCTTTTGAAGATTTTAATTTAGAAAAACAACAATTTGTTGTTGCTTTTGTGCATTCTTATCAGGCTCTTTTTGTGAAAAAATGTACTAAAAAAGACTTTTATAAAGATTTTTCTCCACCTGATATTCCCAAGGATTATCAATCTCTTTTTCAGGTTTACATCATTTGATTTTTAATTATTGACTCGTAAAATCTTCTTTATTTGAAGATTTAAAAACACGTTAATACATTAAAAATTATATATAATGAAAAAAAATATCCTCAGTTTTTTACTGATTTTTGTTTCTTCATTTCTTTTTTCTCAAACCACTTTTACAGGAATGATTATGGACAAAAACAACCCAACAAATGCTTTGGGAGTAGAAGGCGCAAGCGTTAACTGGTTCAATACCAATGTGAGCGCAATCACTAATAAAAAAGGTTGGTTTACCATAGCTTACAAACCCGAATATAAAAAATTAGTAGTAAGTTATGTTGGTTTTAAAACTGATACATTGACTATTATTAGTTTAGAAACGTTACATCATTTTTTAACTCCAGAAAGTGATTTAGATGAAATCACTATCAAAAGTAAAAAGAACAACGTACAAAAATCACTATTTACAACGACCAATGTTTTTACGGTAAATAGTGCTGAATTGCTAAAAGCAGCTTGCTGTAATTTGGCAGAAAGTTTTGAGACAAATCCGTCAATAGATGTGGGTTTTTCTGACGCCTTAACAGGAACAAGACAGATAAAAATGTTGGGATTGACAAGTCCCTATTTGTTAATAACGCAAGAAAACATTCCTTCTGTAAGAGGAGCAAGTCAGGTTTTTGGACTCACTTTTACCCCAGGAACTTGGGTGGAAAGTATCCAAATTACCAAAGGTGCAGGAAGTGTAGTGAATGGTTTTGAGAGTATTTCTGGACAAATAAACACAGAATTGGTAAAACCCGCTACTGACAAAAGTTTCTTTTTGAATGCTTTTGCATCTCAAATGGGACGTTTTGAAGTAAACACACATTTCAACAAAAAAGTTTCTGAAAAATGGCACACAGGATTGTATGTTCATGGAAATTATACCGGTCAAAAATTCGACATGAATAACGATAATTTCTTAGATATGCCTTTGGCAAAACAACTCAATGTTTTGAATCGTTGGCAATTTTCGGATGCCGAAAAAGGGTGGGTGAGTTTTATCAATGTTCGTTTTATGAATGATGAAAAACAAACAGGAGAACTCAATTTTAATCCTGAAATCCACAAGGGAACAACCCAGTTTTGGGGAAGTGAAATTGATACCAAACGTTTTGAAACTTCCGCAAAATTAGGGTATGTTTTTCCAGAAATGCCGTTTCAAAGTTTTGGTTTTCAGATTGCATACAGCAATCATCAACAAGATTCTTATTTTGGTTTGAATTCGTATGATATTCAGCAACAAAGTGTGTATTCGAATTTGTTGTTTAATTCGATTATTGGCGATACTCGCAATAAGTTCAAAACTGGATTGTCTTTTACGCATGATAGTTTTGATGAATTTGTAAATACAAATGATTTTGTCAGAAAAGAAACTTCTGTAGGGGCTTTTTTTGAATATACATTTGACAATTTGGATGATTTTTCATTTGTGGCAGGCTTGCGTGCAGATTCTCATAATTTGTTAGGAAATTTCATTACACCACGCTTGCATTTGCGCTATAATCCTTGGGAGGATGGGGTAATCAAAGCTTCTTTTGGTAGAGGAAAAAGAAGTGCGAATATCTTTGCTGAAAATCAACAATTATTTGCGAGTTCAAGACAAATTAATATCGAAAATAACAATGGAAAGATTTACGGCTTAAATCCTGAAATTGCCTGGAATTATGGAATTTCATATTTGCAAAAATTCAATATATTCAATCAAAAAGGAGATGTTACGTTTGATTATTACAGAACTGATTTTAGCAATCAAGTAGTAGTTGATTGGGAAAATCCGCAAGCGATTTCTTTCTATGATTTGGATGGAAAAAGTTTTGCCAATAGTTTTCAAGTAGAGGTAAATTATACTTTAGCAACCAACTTAGAATTGAGAACAGCTTATAAATATTTTGACATATCAACAACGTATAAAAGTGGTGATTTGCAAAAACCCATTCAACCACAACATCGATTTTTTGCCAACCTTTCGTATGAAACGGAATTAGAAAATGAAAAGCAATGGCGTTTTGATGTAACTTATAATGCGATTGGGAAACAACGATTGCCAGACACAGGTTCAAATCCTGTACAATATCAATTGCCTGTATTTGCTGCTCCATATCAATTGTTGAATTCTCAAATTACCAAAGTTTTTTCAGACAGATTTGAAATGTATGTTGGCGCAGAAAATTTAACAAATGTGCAACAAAGAACTCCTATTTTGGGAAATGACAATCCATTTGGACCGAATTTTGATACCACAATAGTATATGCACCCATTTTTGGACGTGCAATTTATACAGGCTTACGATTTCACATAAAATAACCATTAAAAGTAAATAATCATGAAAAAAATCATCTTAGTAATTAGTATCTTTTTGATTGGATTTTCAGTTCAATCTCAAGAAGTAAAGAAAAATAAAAACGCCAAAATGACCCTAGAAGTTGACGGGATATGTGGCATGTGTAAAAAGCGAATTGAAACGGCATCCTTAAAAACTCCTGGAGTAAAATTTGCTTTGTGGGATGTAAAAACGCATCAATTAAATTTGATTATGGATGAAAATAAAACCGATGTTGCCACCGTTCAAAAAAATATTTTGGCAGTTGGACACGATATTATTTTGAGCAAGGACAAAAAATTATCAGCAAAAGAAGAAGCGTACAATGCTGTTCATCCGTGTTGTAAATATCGTGATGAAGAAATTATTTTGGATCATGAAGGAGGAATGAAAAAACAAAAAAAACAATAATATCATGAAAAAAAAGATCATCATTATCGCAGTTATTATTTTATCAAGTATCGTTTTTACTTCTTGTAAAACTGAGAAAACAGTACCGCAAAAAAAGGAAGTGATTACTGAAAAAGTAGCGTATCAATGTCCTATGAAATGCGAAGACGACAAAACTTATGATAAAGAGGGTACTTGTCCTGTTTGTAAAATGAAACTGAAAGAAAAAGTTTCAGAGGTAGAAAATCATCATCACAAAGATCATTAAAATTATAAAACCGCCTTTATTTCTTATAAATACTGGCGATTTTTATGTGAATTGTAAAAAAATATTTTAAAATGAAACATACTTATATTGTAGAAGGAATGACTTGTAATGGGTGTAAAGCCAGCGTAGAAAAATCGATTGCCTCTTTAGAGGAAGTTTCAAATGTAACTGTTGATTTAGATGCTGCTGAAGTTGCAATTGAAATGAAAAATCACATTACTTTATCAAAATTACAGGAAGCTTTATCATCAAAATATACAATCTCAGAAATTAAAACTGAAAAAGTAACCGCGTTTGATTCATCCAAAGAAAAATCAGAAATTCAACAACTATTTCCGTTGTTTTTGATTTTTGGATATATTACAATTGCAGCAATTTTTTCGGTAATCAATCCTTGGAATACTACTGATTTTATGCTCAATTTTATGGGGCTTTTTTATATTGTTTTTAGTTTTTTTAAGCTACTAGATGTAAAGGGTTTTGCAATGAGTTTTGGAATGTATGATCCATTATCAAAAGTAATTCCGACTTATGGATTTGTATATCCTTTTATTGAGTTGGCTTTAGGAATTTTCTTTTTAATGCGTTTTCAAATTTTTGTTTCGTTAGCAATTACGTTAATCATTTTGGGAATAACAACTGTGGGAGTTGCAAAATCGTTGTTAGATAAAAAATCGATACAATGTGCCTGTTTAGGATCAGTATTAAATTTGCCAATGACCAAAGCTACATTTATTGAAAATTCAATTATGATTTTGATGGCTATTTTTATGATTTTTAATTATTTATAGTTTTGAAAATGATGACTAGTCAAAATGACTATTTATTTTTTTTCTAAAGAATCAACATAAATTTCATTATCAATCCCTGCTCTAACTCTTTTGATGGTTTTTACATCTTTTAATCGCACTTGATCAATAATATAAAGTCTATTGATGCCTTCACCAAAAATCACTTCACCATCATAATATACCGTTGTTAAACTTGGACTTCCGTAACCAAATTCTTTGTTACCTCTCAAGTTTTGATTTTCATAAGTCCCTCCATTCATTTTTCTTTGATCTTCAATCATTTTTGATAATTTATCATTGCTAAATCGTGCATCTCTGGTTAAAAATTCGAGTAATAAAAGGTTTTTTCTTTGTTCTCCATCAACATCGATTGTAATAAACACCTCTTTTTCTGTGTCCTTTTTACTCTCTTGAGCTGAAAAAGTAAAAGAGAGTAAAGTGATAATCGCAAATAGGTAGTTTCTCATTTTCATAATGTTTTAGTTTTTAGTTAAAATTATTAATAAATTGTCAATAATTATATCATAAATAAAAAAAATCCGTTAGAAATTTCTAGCGGATTTTTGTAAATAAATATTTTGATGATTTTTACATCATTCCTGGCATTCCACCACCCATACCACCTGGCATTGCAGGAGTATCTTCTTTGATGTCAATCAATGCACATTCTGTAGTTAAAATCATGCCAGCAACAGAAGCTGCATTTTCTAAAGCAATTCTAGTTACTTTTTTAGGATCAATAATTCCAGCTTCTAACATGTCTACATACGCATCAGCTTTTGCATCATATCCAAAGTTCTTTTTACCTTCCAACACTTTGTTAATTACTACAGAGCCTTCACCTCCAGCATTTTCAACAATGGTTCTTAAAGGTGCTTCAATGGCTTTGTTAACAATTTGAACCCCTGTAGTTTCGTCTAGATTAGCAGTTGTTAAATTTTCTAACACTTTTTTAGCGCGCACTAAAGCAACACCACCACCAGCAACAATGCCTTCTTCAACAGCAGCTCTTGTAGCGTGTAATGCATCGTCAACTCTGTCTTTTTTCTCTTTCATTTCTACTTCAGATGCAGCTCCAACATATAAAACGGCAACACCTCCAGCTAATTTAGCCAAACGTTCTTGCAATTTTTCTTTGTCATAATCAGACGTTGTAGTTTCAATTTGCGCTTTGATTTGGTTTACTCTAGCTTTGATATTTTCTGCATTTCCAGAACCATTTACAATGGTTGTATTGTCTTTGTCAACAGTTACTGTTTCAGCAGTTCCTAATAAATCTAACGTTGCATTTTCAAGAGAAAAACCTCTTTCTTCAGAGATTACAGTTCCTCCAGTTAAAATAGCGATGTCTTCTAACATCGCTTTTCTACGATCACCAAATCCAGGTGCTTTTACAGCTGCAATTTTTAATCCTCCACGTAATTTATTAACTACTAAAGTAGCCAATGCTTGTCCGTCAACATCTTCAGCAATAATTAATAATGGTCTTCCAGATTGTGCTACAGGCTCTAAAATTGGGAGGATTTCTTGTAAGTTTGAAATCTTTTTGTCAAATAATAAAATATAAGGATTTTCTAAATCAGCTACCATTTTATCAGCGTCAGTAACAAAATATGGAGATAAATAACCTCTATCAAATTGCATTCCTTCTACAACATCCACATAAGTGTCCATTCCTTTTGCTTCTTCAACAGTGATGACGCCTTCTTTACCAACTTTTGAGAATGCTTTCGCTATTAAATCTCCAATAACATCATCGTTATTAGCAGAAATTGCAGCCACTTGTTTTATTTTTTCAGAAGAGTTGCCAACTTGTTGTGATTGTTTCTCTAAATCAGCAACGATTGCTGCAACTGCTTTGTCAATTCCACGTTTCAAATCCATAGGATTTGCGCCTGCAGCTACATTTTTCAATCCTTCTTTTACAATTGCTTGCGCTAAAACTGTAGCAGTTGTAGTTCCATCACCAGCTAAATCATTGGTTTTTGAAGCTACTTCTTTTACCATTTGAGCACCCATATTTTCTAAAGGGTCTTGTAATTCAATTTCTTTTGCAACAGAAACTCCGTCTTTAGTAACAACTGGAGCACCAAAAGATTTTGAAATAATTACGTTTCTTCCTTTAGGTCCTAAAGTTACTTTTACTGCATTAGCTAATGCATCAACTCCACGTTTTAATCCATCACGTGCTTCAATATCAAATTTTATATCTTTTGCCATTTTATAATAATTGTTTAATTGTTTAAAAGTTTATTTTTTAATGATTACTATTTGCAATTAAAAATTGAAAACTTTTAGATGATTGCTAAAATATCAGATTCACGCATCATCAAATAATCCTTTCCTTCCAATTTTAAGTCTGTTCCTCCGTATTTACTGTATAAAACACTGTCCCCAACTTTTACGGTTAATGGTTCGTCTTTTTTTCCATTTCCAATGGCAACAACAGTTCCTTTTTGAGGTTTTTCTTTTGCATTGTCTGGAATGATAATTCCTGAAGCGGTTTTTGTTTCTGCTGGAGCAGGTTCTACAAGAACTCTGTCAGCTAAAGGTTTAATGTTTACTCCCATTTTTATATAAATTTTAGTGATTTAAATATACTTTATCTTATCATTTTATTTTCAGAAACTATGCCAATTTCAAGAAACTGACATTTTTTCTTTGATTCTGTTTTTTGGTTTTCTTACTGGAAAAAAAAATGCCAACGTGTCATTTCGTTGGCATTTTTTTGTCTTGTAAACGATTGCTTATTTTAGTGAATCGTTTGAAGTATTTATTGTTTTTGGGGAAGTTGACTCAACTCCATCCAAAGTTTTGTCTAATTTAAAATCTTTCTCTCCATCTCTTGGAATGGCAAAATTTGCTAACAAAATCAAAGCAAACATTGCAATTGCTAATGTCCAAGTAGTTCTGTCTAGAAAATTATTGGTATTTTGAACACCACCTAAAGCTTGCGCTCCACCACCAAATGAAGAAGATAATCCTCCTCCTTTAGGATTTTGAACCATCACAATTAATATTAATGCAACAGCTACAATCAAAATCAGAATTAAAAATGCTGTATAATTCATTGTTTGTATTTTTGTAAAATTTGTACTCTTTTAATTTGGTCTGCAAAGAAACCACTTTTTTCTGGATATTTCAAACTTAAAATTCGGTAAGCTTGAATCGCATTTTCATATTTTTTTTGCTCTAGATATACTTTAGCCAAAGTTTCTGTCATTAAAGTCGAATCTGGTTTGGTTTCTTCAATCGTAACAACAATATTTTTATCTTTTGAAAGTGGAATTATTTTTGGATTGTTTTGGATAAATTTTTCAATAATTGCTTCTTTTTCTGATCTAATTTTTGGAGTTATATTTTCTGTTCTTTCAATAGGTTTTTTTGCTGCTAATTGCAACCATTGGTTGAAAGAATATGTTTCAGAAACTTTGAACGATATTGGTTTTCCAATAGTTAGTTTTTCTTCAATTTCTTGAGTTAAATTATCAGCAACAGTTGTTTTTTCAACCTCGATAATCGAAACATTTTTTTCTTCAGAAATCTTTTCTTTGAGTTGCTGATGAATGTCTTTTTTAGGAATATCGAAATTTATTGATGTGATAAAATTAAATAAAACTGTTCTATCAGTTGTGTAAGCTGCTGTGCTTTTTAATTCGTTATTGTATTTGAAACTTTCTTGATTTTTTAATCCTTTTAAATACATAGCTCTGGCTGATTGAAAATAAGGATAAGCATCAATAATTCCTTTCAATTCCGCGGTTTCCACTTGTTTAATTGGACTATTTTTTTGTAATATTTCTAAAAAACTTGCTTTTTTCATTTGATTTGATTCTTACCATTTTGCAACAGAAGCGTTGAAAATATCTTGTGTAATTCGTTCAACAATTTCATCCAAAGCATTTTCTAAAACGGCACCTGTTAATTGTGCGTTCGCATCATAATCTGAATAAAATGAGAAGGTTTTTTCGAAATTATCCTTTTCAATCAATTTGTTTGCAAATCGCACATTTATGGAAACCGTTAGCCTGTTTTGAGCAGCTGTTTGGTCTGATGTTCCACTCATTGGTGTTACTCTAAAATCGGTAATTTCTCCACTAAAATGTAAATCTCCGTTTGAATTTGTGAGCGTTAAATTTGTTTGACGCGTAAATAAATCTTGCAAATCGTTTGTAAAACGTTGCGTTAAAGCTGGTTCTACTAAAGGTGCTTGATTTGGAAAAAAATCAATTTGAATCGTTTTGGCATCTCCAGTATTTCCGCCTGTAAATGAATAGGCACCACAAGAAATTATTAGCAAACTTGCTAGGCTAATAAAGGAAATGTACAGTATTTTTTTCATTGTTTTTGTTTAAATCTCGAAGAGTTTATAAATCGTATTGTTTTATTTTTCGATACAACGTTCTTTCAGAAATGCCTAATTCTGAGGCAGCTAATTTACGTTTATTATTATTTTTTTCTAAAGAACGTTTGATCATCTCAATTTCTTTATCCTGCAAAGACAAACTTTCATCCTCCTCAATGGTTTCAATAAAATCATAATTTTTTTCTCCAACGACTTTTTGTGGGATGTTTAACACCTCAATATTCGAACTTTTCGTTTCTTTATTTCCATAGATTTTTTCAATCAATTGATGATTCTCTTGCTGAACTTCTTCGATATTTTCGCTATTCAATAAATCTAGTGTTAATTTTTTCAAATCGTTGATGTCATTACGCATGTCAAATAAAATTTTGTACATGATATCACGCTCATTTGAAAAATCATTTTCTTTTTTTGAAGTTCCTATAATTGCTGGTAAATTTCCTTTATTGTCAGGTAAATATAGTTGTAGTTTTGTAGCAGAAATAGTCCTACTTTCCTCAATTACAGAAATTTGTTCTGCTAAATTTTTCAACTGACGGATATTTCCTGGAAAACGATAATTTAGTAAAACATGCACTGCATCATCTTCCAATCTAACAGCGGGCATTCTGTATTTTTGAGCAAAATCCGAGGCGAATTTTCGAAACAACAAATGAATGTCTTGATTGCGTTCTCTCAGTGCTGGCAAATGAATTTCCACAGTACTCAATCTGTAATATAAATCTTCTCTAAAACGTTCCTTTTCAATTGCTTGGAACATGTTTACATTAGTTGCAGCTACAATTCTTACATCAGTTTTTTGTACAACAGATGAACCAACTTTTATAAATTCGCCATTTTCCAAAACACGTAATAATCTAACTTGAGTAGTTAAAGGCAATTCACCAACTTCATCTAAAAAAATCGTACCACCATCAGCTACTTCAAAATAGCCTTTTCTATCTTGAGTTGCACCTGTAAATGACCCTTTTTCATGACCAAATAATTCACTATCAATCGTTCCTTCAGGAATTGCGCCACAGTTTACAGCAATGTATTTTGCATGTTTTCTGTGTGATAATTGATGAATAATTTTTGGAATATTTTCTTTACCAACACCACTTTCTCCAGTTACTAAAACAGAAATATCAGTAGGCGCAACACGCACTGCTTTTTCCAATGCCATATTGAGATGAATATCATTTCCAATGATACCAAATCGCAGTTTTAATGCTTGTAAATCTTCCATCTTAACTTTAGTTTGAAAAGTTTAAGGGTTTGATAGTTTAAGGGTTCGAAACTTAAAATTCTAAACTTTTATTTTTTTAACAATTGTTCCCTTCCCTTTGGGAAGGGAAGGAGGGGCTATTAATTATTTTCTGAATATCCAATTGCAGTTCCTCGTAATGTTGCGGAGGTACAATCTTTTACTTTTACCATTACAAAATCCCCTAGTTTATAGTGTTCTTTTCGGAAAACAATCACTGTATTTTGGGTATTTCTTCCTTTCCATTCATTCGGATTTTTTTTAGAAACACCTTCAATCAATACTTCTTCCACTTTTCCCAAATGTTGTTGTGTTCTATACAATGCGTGTTTTTGTTGCAATGCAATTACTTCTTCTAAACGTCGTTTTTTCACTTCTTCGGGAACATCATCTGCCATTTTTTTAGCGGCCAAGGTTCCGGGTCTTTCAGAATAAGCAAACATAAATCCGAAATCGTATTTTACATATTCCATCAAATTCAACGTATCTTGATGATCTTCTTCAGTTTCACTACAAAAACCAACAATCATGTCTTGAGACAACGCCATTTCTGGAATTATCTTAAAAATATTATCAACCAAATGCATGTATTCTTCACGAGTATGCTGTCTGTTCATGGCTTTCAATATTCTGTTACTTCCACTTTGAATAGGTAAATGAATGTATTTGCAAATATTTTTGTGTCTTGCCATGACATGAATCACCTCCAAACTCATGTCTTGAGGATTTGAAGTTGAAAAACGAAAACGTGTTTTTGGAAATTCAGTTGCGCACATATCTAATAATTGCGCAAAATTTACGGCAGTAGCTTGTGCCATTTCTGATACTTTGTTGAAATCTTTTTTCAAACCTCCGCCAAACCAAAGGTAACTGTCAACATTTTGACCAAGAAGTGTGATTTCTTTGTAATTGCTTTCAACCATATTTCGGATTTCTTCCAAAATACTTTGTGGATCACGACTTCTTTCACGACCTCTAGTAAAAGGAACTACGCAAAAAGTACACATATTGTCACAACCTCTTGTGATAGAAACAAATGCTGAAACTCCATTCGAATTCAAACGGACTGGAGAAACATCACCATAAGTTTCATCTTTAGATAAAATAACATTTACAGCATCTCTTCCAGCGCCAATTTCTTCTAATAAATTTGGTAAATCTCTGTATGCATCAGGTCCTACAACCAAATCAACAATTTTTTCTTCTTCTAAAAATTTTTCTTTCAAACGTTCTGCCATACAACCCAATACACCCACTTTCATGGTTTTATTGACTTTTTTAACAGCATTGTATTTTTTTAAACGATTGCGAACGGTTGTCTCCGCTTTTTCGCGAATTGAGCATGTATTTACCAATACCAAATCGGCTTCTTCTAAAATTTGAGTTGTATTAAATCCCTGATCAGCAAGGATGGAGGCCACGATTTCACTATCATTCATATTCATTTGACAGCCGTAACTTTCTATGAATAATTTCTTAGTATTTCCTTCTCTAAAATGTGTTACAAGTGCTTTGCCTTGTAGTCTCTCGTCAATTACTTTTTCAACAGATTCCATGAATTCAATTTACCTTTAAGTGGTTTGCAAAGATACAACCAAAATTTATTTTCTATGACAAATTGGCAGAAAAATTATGTTTGTCTTTTGTTACATCGAAACGAAATTTTAAGAATAAATTTGAATTAAAAAAAAACTACATACTTTTGCATTCCATAATTAAACACTGCAACAGGGTGTTTTTAGCTTCAAATCACAAAAAATGGCAAAAAATTTAGTTATTGTTGAGTCTCCTGCAAAAGCAAAAACCATTGAAAAATTTCTTGGAAAAGATTTTCAAGTCGAATCAAGTTATGGACATATTGCAGATTTACCTTCCAAAGAATTAGGGATAAATATTGATGGAGATTTCTCACCAAAATATATAGTTTCTGATGATAAAGTTGCGTTGGTTGACAGATTAAAAAAATTAGCAAAAAAAGCAGATACTATTTGGTTAGCAAGTGATGAGGATCGTGAAGGAGAAGCAATTGCTTGGCATTTAAAAGAACAATTAGAATTGAAAGATTTCAATACAAAACGGATTGTTTTTCATGAAATTACTAAAAATGCCATTTTAAGAGCGGTTGAAAATCCGAGAGATATTGATTATAATATGGTTAATGCTCAACAAGCACGAAGAGTTTTGGATAGGCTTGTTGGGTATGAATTATCACCAGTTTTGTGGCGAAAAGTAAAAGGCGGTTTATCAGCAGGAAGAGTACAATCTGTAGCAGTGAGGTTGATCGTTGAAAGAGAAAGAAGCATTCAAGAATTTGCTTCAGAGACTTATTATAAAGTAATTGCTGAGTTTTTAAATTCTGAAGGAAAAACATTTAAATCAACCATTCCTAAAAATTTTGATACGAAAGAAGAAGCGCAAGATTTTTTATCATCCTGCAAGAATGCTATTTTTTCAATTGCTGATTTATCAAAAAAACCAGCTACAAAATCACCTGCTGCACCATTTACAACGTCAACTTTGCAGCAAGAAGCAGCCAGAAAATTAGGATTTGCCGTTTCAAGAACCATGCAAGTTGCACAACGCTTGTACGAAGCAGGTTTGATAACCTATATGAGAACAGACAGTGTAAATCTTTCACTAGAAGCAAGAAATGCTGCTGCCAAAGAAATTACCAATTATTATGGAAAAGAATACAGTTTTCCAAGGGTTTTTAAATCGAAAGCAAAAGGAGCGCAAGAAGCTCATGAGGCAATCAGGCCAACAAACATGGAGATGCATGCTGTTGATGTTGAAAGGGATCAAGACAGATTGTACGATTTGATTTGGAAAAGAACGTTGGCGTCGCAAATGAGTGATGCCTTACTGGAAAGAACCAATGTAAAAATTGAAAACAATACAAATGATAAAATTTTTACCGCCAATGGTGAAATGATTCAGTTTGACGGTTTCCTAAAAGTATACTTAGAAGGAAATGATAACGAAGATGAAGAACAAGAAGGTATGTTGCCAAATTTATTCGTAAACGAAAAATTAGGCTATCATTACATCAACGCAACTCAGCGTTTTTCAACACCACCTTATCGTTTTACAGAAGCATCTTTGGTAAAACAATTGGAAGAATTAGGTATTGGACGTCCATCAACCTATGCCCCAACGATTTCTACCATTCAAAAAAGAGGTTATGTAGAAAAAGGTCAAAATGAAGGAGAAATCAGAGAATATGAGCAGTTTAGTTTGATTAATGGAAATGTTACCAAAAAAATATTATCAGAAAAAACTGGAACTGATAAAGGAAAATTGGTGCCAACTGATATTGGAAATATTGTAAATGACTTTTTAGTAGCTAATTTTTCATCCATTTTAGATTTCGGATTTACCGCAAAAGTAGAATCTTCTTTTGATGATATTTCGGAAGGAACAGAAAATTGGACAGCGATGATTCGTGATTTTTACAAAAAATTCCACGATAATGTAGAGGATGTAAAAGAAAATGCAGAAAGAGAAAGTGGAGAACGAATTTTAGGAGAACATCCCGAAACTGGAAAAACAGTATTGGTGCGTTTAGGAAAATTTGGAGCAATAGCTCAAATTGGTGCGCCTGATGATGATGAAAAAGTATTTGCAAGTTTAAATCCCGATCAAAATTTAGGAACAATCACACTTGAAGAAGCGCTTGAATTGTTTTTGCTGCCAAAAACATTGGGTAAATTTCAAAATGAGGAAGTCATTGTTTCTAACGGACGTTTTGGGCCTTATGTGAAATTTGGAGATTTATTTGTATCTCTTGATAGAAACGAAAATCCGATGGAAGTGGATTTAGAAAGAGCCAAAGAATTGATTATCGCCAAGCAAAAAGCAGATGCTCCAGTGGCTATGTTTGAAGATTTACCTGTGCAAAAAGGAGTAGGCCGTTTTGGACCTTTCTTAAAATGGAACAATATTTTTATCAACGTATCTAAAAAATACGATTTTGACAACTTATCAAAAGCAGATATCGTTGAATTGATTGAAGATAAAAAACAAAAAGAACTAGATAAAGTCTTATATGATTGGCAAGAAGTTGGTATTGTCGTTGAAAAAGCAAGATGGGGACGTTTTCATATTTTGAAAGGAAAAATAAAAATTGAGTTGCCAAAAACTACCAATATCGAAAAATTGACCAAAGAAAAAGCTATTGAAATGATAGAGGCAAAAATGCCAAAGAAAAAAGTAACAAAAAAGAAAACGACCGCAAAAAAGAAATAAGGATTCGCTACCTTGCGGCTGCAAAAATAATTCATGAATACCGCCTTTTTAAACCCTGTTGAAGAGCACGCAATTGCACATTTAGTGTTGCATTCACCATTATGTATTGGAAGAAAAATTCAAATTCATACTGAAAAAGAAGGCTTTCCTGATTTGGATACTGTAAAAATTGCCATTTTTGGTGTTCAAGAAGATCGCAATTCAGAAAATAATTTCGGATGTGGAGAAAATCTACATTTCATCAGAAAAAAATTTTATGAACTTTTCCCTGGAGGTTGGCATGCTGAAATTGCAGATTTAGGCAATGTTTTGAAAGGGAATGAAGTAAATGATACCTATTTTGCGGTGGCTGAGATCATCAATTATTTGTTGAAAAAAAATATTATTCCTATAATCTTAGGTGGAGGTCAAGACATTACCTATGTCAATTATCGTGCATATGATACCTTAGAACAGACTGTAAATATAACAGCTGTAGACAGTCGTTTTGATTTGGGAAGTTTTGAGGAAGGATTAACTTCACAATCGTATTTGAGCAAAATTATCATGCAAGAACCTAATAATTTATTCAATTTTACGAATGTTGGATATCAAACCTACTTCAATCCACAAGATGAAATTGATTTATTAGAAAGTCTTTTTTTTGATACCTATAGATTGGGAAAAGCCAAAGAATTAGAAAATATTGAACCTGCTTTTAGAGACGCAGATATTGTTTCTATTGATATTGGCGCTGTAAAACAAAGTGATGCACCAGCTAATAACAACGCTTCACCAAATGGATTTTGTGGTGATGAAATTTGTGCAATTGCAAGATATGCAGGAATTAGTGATAAAGTTTCTTCTTTCGGAATTTATGAATACAATTCAAAATACGATCAAAATCATCAAACAGCCAGTTTAATAGCACAAATGATGTGGTATTTTATTGAAGGTGTAAACTTTAGAGTAAAAGACTATCCGTTTTCAAACAAAGAAAATTATCAAAAATTTACGGTTTTATTGGAAAATGACGATCCTATGATTTTTTACAAAAGCCATAAAACTGGTAGATGGTGGATAGAAGTTCAAATTTTATCGGATAATAAATTTAAAAGGCATGCGTTAATACCGTGTACATTTCAAGATTATCAGCAAACAACAGCTCATGTCATTCCCGAAAGATGGTATAAAGCGATGAGAAAATTGATGTAATCAAAAATAATATTAAAAATTGAAAGTTAAAAACATTCGTAAGATTGTATTTTAAAAAAAAAAATAATAGGTTTACGAACTTTTAGTAAAGACAAATTTTTTATGAGGAAAGCAGCAGTATTTGCACTTTTAATAACCTTTTTTTATAGTTGTGGTTCCAAAGACAGGGGAGAATTAGTAGGAGTAAAAGCCAAGAAAAAGTGGTTTTCTGAAAAACCTTATGGAATGGCTCTAATTCCAGGAGGTTCATTTACTATGGGAAAACAAGATCAAGATATGATTGGTACCTTAAACGCGCCAACAAAAACAGTTACTGTTACGCCTTATTACATGGATGAAACTGAAATCACTAACAACGAATACAAAGAATTTGTGTATTGGGTTAGAGATTCAATTGTAAGAACTCGTTTGGCATATCAAGCAGAATTTGCAGCACTAGGTAATGCAAATCCAGATCCAAATGGAAGAAATCGTGCTGCAGGAATTCAGCAATATGCTTTTAAAACAGCCGACACAACCAATTTATCTCCCTATCAAAAATATATGTTTGAAAACTATTATCAGTTTGATACCATTCAACCATTGAATTGGGAAACAGAATTGGTTTGGAAAAAAAATGAATATCCTGATGTAGATTATGTAGAAGTGATGGATTCTTTATACATCAAAAAAGAAGATGCTGTTGATGGTGTTAGAACATTTAACACAAAGCTTCTAAACTACAGATATTCTTGGTTTGATAGTGAAAATGCAGCGAGAAAAGGTGGAAATAGAAAAAATTTCATCAAAGATACTACTGTATTAGATATTTATCCAGATACTACAGTTTGGGTAAAAGATTTCAATTATTCTTACAATGATCCCATGCATCAAGATTATTTTCATCATCAATCTTATGGAGAATATCCAGTTGTGGGTGTTACTTGGGATAAAGCAAATGCTTTTTGTAACTGGAGAACTAAAAAGAAAAATAGTTTTTTAAGAACTCAAAAAAATGTAACAATTGTTCCTTATTTCAGATTGCCAACAGAGGCTGAATGGGAATATGCTGCTAGAGGTGGTTTGGAATTTGCAACCTATCCTTGGGGAACAGGAAGCACAACAAGTGATAGAGGATGTTTTTTAGCAAACTTTAAACCAGTAAGAGGAAATTATGCGGTAGATGGTGCATTATACACTGTGGAGGCAAAATCGTTCAATGCGAATGATTATGGTTTGTATAACATGGCAGGAAACGTGGCTGAATGGACAAGTACTGCGTATAATTTATCTTCTTATTATATGGCTTCAACAATGAATCCTAATGTAGAAAACCGAAAAAACAAAAGGAAAATAATTAGAGGAGGTTCTTGGAAAGATGTTGCATATTATTTAGAAGTTTCTTCTAGAGATTATGAATATGCAGATACTGCTAGGAGTTATATTGGTTTTAGAACCGTTCAAAATTATCTAGGTACAGAAAAGAAATAAAAACTAAAATTAAATATTATCATTAAAAATGGCACAGTCAAGATCTTACAAAAAAACAATGAATTTCGTATACGGAATGGGAGCTGCAGTAGTAATTATTGGAGCGTTATTTAAAATTCAACATATTACTTTAGGTCCAATTACAGGAGGGTTGATGCTTACAATAGGTCTATTAGTGGAAGCTGGAGTTTTCGCAGTTTCTGCTTTTGATACTCCAGAAGAGGATTTTGATTGGACAAAAGTATACCCTGAATTAGGACAAGAAGGATTGGTTACAAATGAAAAAGCTGGAGCTGAAGGCATGCTTTCTCAAAAACTAGATAACTTGTTGCAAGAAGCAAAAATCGATGCTGCTTTGATGGAAAGCTTAGGATCTAGTATGAAAAATTTTCAAAATGCTGCTGAAGGATTGTCTGCAGCTTCAGAAAGTGTAGCTTCAACAAATAAATACAATGAGCAAGTTTCTTTGGCAGCTGTCCAAATGGAAACATTAAATAACTTGTATAAATCTCAAGTTGAAAATTCAAGCAAACAAGAAGAATTGAATGCTGAGGTAGTTGAAAATACCCAAAAATTAAAAGAGCAAATGGAATCTCTAGCAAAAAACTTATCATCATTAAATGGAGTTTATGGAGGAATGCTCTCTGCAATGACTGTTAAATAATTAGTTAAAAAAAAAACATAAACTTTATAATAAAACTAGTTAAAAATGGCAGCAGGAAAAATGTCGGGAAGACAAAAGATGATCAATCTAATGTACCTTGTGTTTATTGCAATGTTAGCAATGAATATGAGCAAAGAGGTCTTATCAGCTTTTGGTTTTATGAATGAAAAACTTACAGAAAACAATCTTTCCACAACGTTAAAAAATAGTAGTGCTTACGAAAATTTAGCAACCAAAGCTTCTGAACAAGCAGCTAAATTTGGTGTCTTATATGAAGATGCTAAAAAAATTAAAAAATATTCATCCGATTTTTATACCTATTTAGATAGTTTAAAAATGAAAATGACTGCGAGTATTGAGGATAAAACGGATTATGAATCTATGGATAAAACCGATTTTTTAGATGAATACTTCTTTGAAGGTGATGGTTTTACTGAAGAGGGAAAAGAATTTCTAAATCAAATCAATAGCTATAAATCAAATTTAATTAAAATCGTTGGTGAAAAAAGTCAGTTTGCGGCAATAATCAAAAAACGATTTAATACAGATGATGTTCCTGTTCGTGATACTAATAAAAAAACTCCTTGGCTAAAAGCGCGTTATGAAGGTTTTCCAATGATAGCCTCATTGACAAACTTCACGCAAGTGCAAGCGGACATTAAAAATACCGAAAGTGATATTTTAACAAGTTTATTAGGAGGGAAATTAGAAGAATCCTTATCCCTAAGTAATTATACCGGAATTGTAAGTTTAGACAAAACCGCCTATTTTGCTGGTGAAAAAGTCACTGGAAAAGTAGTGTTAGGTCGTTATGACGCTACATTAGTGCCAAACAAAGTTATCTTAAATGGTGCAGATATTACCAATACTGTAAAAGATGGACAAGTACTTTTAAATATGCCTGCAGGTAATGTGGGTGAAAAAACAATCAAAGGAACAATTTTCTTTATGGAAAATGGAGAACCAATTCCTGTGGATTTTGCAAGTGCTTATTCTGTAATTCCTGAACCCAGTAGTGCAGTAGTTTCTGCTGACAAAATGAATGTGGTTTACAGAGGTTTAGATAACCCAATTTCGGTTTCTTTGCCTGGTGTGGGTGCAAACAATATCAATGTTTCTGCTTCTGGTGGAGTTTTATCAGGGAGTAATGGAAAATTTAGCTTAAAACCAGGAGGTGGCAATGAAGCAGTTGTAAATGTAAGCGCAAAATTGAGCAGTGGTAAAACAGTTTCTTCAAGAGCAGTCTTTAGAATTAAAGATATTCCACCAGCAATGGGTTCTGTGCGTGAACAATACGGGATTGTCTCTATGCCAAAAACAGGATTGGCAAATGCGCCAATTGCGGCTGGTTTGCCTGATTTTGAATTCGATGTGAAAATTGTAGTTCAAGGTTTTAAAATAAAAGTACCTGGACAATTAACCATTATTGTAAATGGTTCAACCTTAAATGCAGCAGCAAAAGCAGCTTTATCAAAAGCTCAAAGAGGAGATATCATCAATATATATGACATTCAAGCGACTGCTAATGGTGTGCCAATCAAAAAGGTATTGCCTGTAAGCATTGACATTACAAATTAGAAAAAATAAACACTATGTTTCAAAAGATTTATTTCGTAATTTTTATTAGCATGTTCAGCATTGCTGTTTACGCGCAAAGCAACGTGTTAAACGCAAAAACCGTTGAACAAATTGGTAAAAAGAATGAAAACCAATTGATGGCAGATAATGATGGTCCAATTCCTTATGGATATGTAGATGATAGAGACATCATGTGGTCAAAAGTAGTGTGGGAATTCGTTGATTTGAATCAAAAAATCAATTTACCTTACTATTTTCCAATTGATACTACCAATATTTCATCTGATAGAAGATCATTATTCGACACTTTAGTTCGTGGCATCAAACAAGGAAAAATTAAAGAAGCATATTCAGATTCATTTTTTAATTCAAAAATTACTCAATATGAAATTGAATCAAGATTGGTTAATATTCGTGAAGAGAACGGATACAAAGATACATTTAGAATCCAAACGCAAGATGTTGAAGGCTATATGTTGAAAGGAATGTGGTATTTTGACAAACGTCAAGGAGAATTAAAATATCGCTTATTAGCTTTGGCACCAATGGGAAAAGATGTGCAAACATTGGGAATTCAAGAAATTCAAGATGAAAATTTGTACGAATTATTTTGGGTATTTTACCCATCAGTAAGAGAAGTTTTACACGATTCAAAAGTATTTAATCCAGAAAATGCTATCAACGCAATTTCTTATGATCATTTATTAAATGCTCGAAGATTTAGCTCCGTAATTGTCCGAGAAGAAAATATTTATGGGAACAGAGCCATTGCAGATTATGTGCGAGGAAACTCATTATTCCAATTATTGGAAGCTGACAAAATCAAAGAAGATATCAGAAACAAAGAAATAGATATGTGGAATTATTAAAATTCCAATTTCAATAAAACCTTAAAACGTTTGCGAAAGCAAGCGTTTTTTTATTCCAAGTTAATTTGCAAACTCATTTCAATTTTTTAGAAATTAGTGTGCAACTTGCGTATTTTTGTCTTGTGAAAATAGACTATATTATTGTAGGTTTAGGATTGGCAGGTCTTGCTTTTGCAGAAGAATTATTTAATGCCAACAAATCATTTCTAGTTTTCGAAGACGATTCTCAAACGTCATCTTTGGTTGCAGGAGGTGTGTATAATCCTGTAATTTTAAAACGGTTCACACCAGTTTGGAATGCCAAAGAACAATTGGAGATTGCCTTACCTTTTTATGAAAGCTTAGAACTAAAATTCAATCAAAAGTTCGATGAGAAGTTTCAAACTAAAAAAGCATTCAAATCAATTGAAGAACAAAATAATTGGTTTGCAGCGTTAGATAAACCTAATCTAGCAGCTTATTTAGAATCAACAATTGACACAAAAAAATATGATGGTATTTTGGGTGATGTTGGTTTTGGAAATGTCAAAGAAACTGGAAGAATTGACACGCTTACATTAGTGGAAACATACCGAAATTTCTTGCAAAAAGACCATAAAATTCGTTTCGAAAAATTTGACTATTCTCAAATAGTATTTCAAGAATCTACCATAACCTATCAAGATATCAATGCTCAAAAAATTGTTTTTTGTGAGGGTTTTGGAATGAAACAAAATCCGTTTTTCAATCAGTTGCCTTTAAATGAGGCGAAAGGTGAATTGATTACAATTCATGCACCTGAATTAAAAATTTATTTTTTATTAAAATCAACTTTATTTGTGTTGCCTTTAGGAAATGATTTGTACAAAGTGGGCGCAACTTTCAATTGGAAAGACAAAACTTCTGAGCCAACTGAAGAAGGGAAAAATGAGTTGATTGAAAAATTACAAAAAGTATTGACAATTCCCTACGAAATTGTAGGACAGACAGCAGGAATTAGACCTACTGTAAAAGACAGGAGACCTTTGGTTGGCGTGCATTCAAAACACAAACAATTGGCAATTTTAAATGGTTTAGGAACTCGTGGTGTGATGATTGCGCCAACAGTTGCCAAACAGTTATTTCATCACTTGGAACATCAAGAAAAATTAGATACTGAGATTGACATCAATCGTTTTTCTTTGTGAATTTTTTATCAAAACTCACAAACATATTGATCCAAAGAATTCTGGAAAGTCTTAAATTAAAAGGAGCTAAAACTACCAAAACCAAGAAAATACTCAAAAAAGATTGCAATAAATTCAGTTCAAAAAACACTTTCGAAATCACAAAAACAGTTACTGAAATTGCTACCGTAATTCCATAATTTACATACATGGCTCCATAAAAAAAAGAAGGTTCCATCATGTATTTTAAATTACAATTCGGACAATGAGAATGTATTTCTGTCACTTTTGAAGGTCGATAATTGAACTTATTTTTATAGAACTCACCTTCATGACATCTTGGGCATTTTGCCTTGAAAATACTATACAATTTGGTGCTTTTTTTAAACATGATACAAATTAAAATTTACATACTTTTGCAAAAGTAAATTTTTAAAAACTCATACTGAGTAACAATTATCACATTTTATGTTAAACGTACACAATTTATCAGTAACCTTTATGGGAACTGACTTGTTTTCAGGCATTACTTTCAAATTAAATAAAGGCGACAGAATTGGATTGATAGGAAAAAATGGTGCTGGAAAATCCACCCTTTTAAAAGTGCTTTCTAGAGATATTGAAAGTAGTGGAGGCACTATGGCTTTTGATAGAGATGTGAGAATTGGTTTTCTTCGTCAAGATATTGATTTTATCCAAGGACGAACCATTTTGGAAGAGGCATATCAAGCATTTGTAGAAATCAAAGAGATTGAAATAAAATTGGAGGGAATCAATGAACAATTGGTGACAAGAACGGATTATGAAAGTGAAGAATACAGCCAATTAATTCATGATTTGACTGATTTAACAGAACGCTATGAGTTGCTTGGAGGATATAATTATCAGGGAGATACTGAGAAAATTTTACAAGGTCTTGGATTTCAAAGAGAAGATTTTGATAAGTTGACTGATACTTTTTCTGGTGGATGGAGAATGCGAATTGAGTTGGCAAAACTACTGTTACAAAACAATGATATTTTGTTGTTGGATGAGCCTACAAACCACCTTGATATTGAATCAATCATTTGGTTAGAAAACTTTTTAAAAAGCTATCCAGGTGCTATTGTATTGGTCTCGCATGATAAAATGTTTTTAGACAATGTAACGAATAGAACTATTGAAATTTCACTAGGTCAAATTTACGATTACAAAAAACCCTATTCTCAGTTCCTAGAATTGAGAGGAGAAATCAAAGAAAAACAGTTACAAGCGCAAAAAAATCAAGACAAAGAAATCAAAGCAAAACAATTGTTAATTGATAAGTTTCGAGCCAAAGCCAACAAAGCTTCCATGGCGCAATCTCTTATAAAGCAACTGGATAAAGTTGAACGTATTGAAGTAGATCAAGATGATAATGCTGTGATGAATGTGCGTTTTGCCATTTCTAAAGAACCTGGAAGAATTATTGTGGAGGCAGAAAATGTTTCTAAATATTATGGAGATAAAAAGATTTTAGAAAATGTCAATTTATTAATTGAACGAAATAGCAAAATCGCTTTTGTAGGGCAAAATGGACAAGGAAAATCTACCTTAGCCAAAATGATGGTGGGCGAAATTCCATTCAAAGGTCATTTAAAATTGGGCCACAATGTACAAGTTGGGTATTTTGCACAAAATCAGTCAGAATATTTACCGCCAGAAAAAACGGTGTTAGAAATCATGGAAGAAGCTGCAACAGATGGTAATAGAATGCGAGTTCGAGACATGTTAGGTTCGTTTTTATTTGGAGGAGATGCGGTTGATAAAAAAGCCAAAGTTTTGTCAGGAGGAGAGCGTAATAGATTGGCATTGTGTAAGTTGTTGTTACAGCCATTCAATGTATTGATTATGGATGAGCCAACAAATCACTTAGATATTGCATCTAAAAATGTATTGAAAGAAGCGTTGAAACAATTCAGTGGAACATTGATTTTGGTTTCTCACGACCGTGAATTTTTACAAGGATTAACAACTACAGTTTATGGATTTAAAGACCACGTAATTAAAGAATATTTGGGTGATATTGATTATTTCTTAGAGCAACACAAAATGGAAAGTTTGCGTGATGCAGAAAAAAGAACTATCATCAAAGAAGAAAAAACAGCCGAGAAAAAAGAAAATAGTCACGGTCTGAAAGAACAAGATAAAGATTTGAAAAAACTCAGCAACAAACTTTCAAAATTAGAATCAGAAATTTCTGATTTGGAATTGGAAATTGAGAAATTGGATGCTGAATTGGAAAAAAATTATGCAGAAGTTTCTATTAGACCTGGTTTTTTTGAAAAATATAAAACCAAAAAAGCAACCATTGAAAAGTTGATGCATGAATGGGAAAAATTGGAAGAGGAATTGGAAAGTATAAACTAATTTTATCTTTTGGACTTAAAAATTGATTTTTTTAGACGCCAAATTTCATCTAGAAATCATCAAATATTTCTTCCAATTTTAGATGAAAAAGGTGTTGAATTGTTCATTAAAAGAGAAGATGAAATTCATTCTTTTGTTTCTGGAAATAAATTTCGAAAACTAAAATACAATCTTCAGAAAGCTAAAAATGAAGGATATAAAACTTTATTGACTTTTGGTGGCGCTTTTTCAAACCATATCATTGCTACTGCTGTTGCTGGAAAAATGAATGGTTTCAATACTATTGGAATCATAAGAGGAGATGAGTTAGCAACAGATTTACAACAAACAATTCAGGATAATCCTACATTGCAGAAAGCACATGAAAGCGGAATGATATTCGAATTTGTATCAAGAGAAACATACAGAACAAAAATTTCAGAAGAATTTTTAGAGCAATTAACAGCAAAATTTGGTAATTTTTATCTGATTCCTGAAGGAGGAACGAATGAATTGGCAATCAAAGGGTGTGAAGAAATATTAACAGTAAAAGATTCAAAATTCGATTATATTTGTTGTTCAGTTGGAACTGGAGGAACCATTTCAGGATTGGTAAATGCTTCTAAAAATCATCAAAAAGTAATTGGTTTTCCAGCATTGAAAGGGGATTTTTTGAAAACTGAAATCGAAAAATACACCACAAAAACTAACTGGAGTTTGCAAACAGATTTTCATTTTGGTGGATATGCAAAGTATAACGAAACCTTGATTCGTTTTATCAATGATTTTAAAAAAGAAACAAAGGTGTTGTTAGACCCTATTTACACTGCAAAAATGACATACGGTTTGTTGGAAATCATCAAAAATAGTGGTTTTCAAAAAGGGTCAAAAATTTTGGCAATTCACACAGGAGGTTTACAGGGAATTCAGGGTGTGAATCAAAAATTACACAAAAATAACGAGCAAATTATACAATGAAAATGAGTTTTAAAAATATATTATTTTGTTTGATTTTATTGGTTGCTGCAAGTTGTGCTTCCAAAAAAACTGTGGTAAAACCAACTAAGAAAAAAGTGGTAAAAGTCGTTGAAAAGGAACCAATCAAATTACCTTCTGTGGATCAAAAAAGACACGTTGAAGAATTGAAGGATAAAAGAGAAAATTTAAATAAATACACTTTAGAATATATTGAAAAATTTGCTCCAATTGCTGTAAAAAAAATGCATACGCATAAAATTCCTGCAAGCATTACGTTGGCGCAAGGAGTTCTAGAATCTGGAAGTGGAAGAAGTGAATTAGCGCTGAAGTCAAACAATCATTTTGGTATCAAATGTCATACAGATTGGTCAGGAGAGCGTGTAACTCATGATGATGATGAAAAAGGCGAATGTTTTCGAAAATACGAATATTCAGAAACCTCTTATGAAGATCATTCTGCATTTTTAACCCAAAGAAAACGCTATGAATTTTTGTTTTCTTATGGTGTAAAAGAGTATAAAAAATGGGCTAGAGGACTGAAAGATGCAGGATATGCAACCGATCCAAAGTATCCAGAAAAGCTCGTCAAAATTATTGAAGATTATCAATTACATGAGTTTGACAAAATCAAAGAAAAGGATTTCAAATATCCAAAAATTGATAAAAAAATCGATAAAAATCCTGAAGAAATAAAAGACAAAACTGTTTTGTACGAAGTGCAAAAAGGGGACACTTTATATTCCATTTCTAAGCGATTTATGATTTCTATTGAAGATTTAAAAAATCGAAATGGGTTGAAAGATTACACAATTTCAATTGGTCAAAAACTAATTATAAAATAAATTATGCCCATAATTAAACCTGTGAATGGAAAACATCCACAAATTTCAAATGATTGTTACATTGCAGAAAATGCTACCATTGTTGGTGAAGTTTTTATAGGGAAACAATGCAGCGTTTGGTTTAATGCAGTGATTCGTGGTGATGTGCATTACATCAAAATGGGTGATAAAGTAAACATTCAAGATGGTGCTGTGTTGCATGCAACTTATTTGAAATCTCCTACAAATATTGGAAATAATGTTTCTATTGGCCACAATGCAATCGTGCATGGTTGTACTATTCACGACAATGTTTTGGTTGGAATGGGCGCTATCATTATGGATGATTGCGTTGTCGAATCAAATTCGATTATTGCTGCAGGTGCTGTTGTAACCAAAAACACCCGTGTAGAAAGTGGTAGTATTTATGCTGGTGTTCCAGCAAAAAAAGTGAAAGATATTTCTAAGGAATTAATTTCTGGCGAAATTGATAGAATTGCCAATAATTATGTGAAATATTCAAGTTGGTTTAAGGAATAAAAAAAGCTCAATTTCACTAAAGAAATCGAGCTTTTCATAACTAATCAACCAAATTCACTATTTTTTCCCTTTTTTCTCCAACATTTTTTTACCTTTCGTTTTTCGCATTTTCACCATTTTTTCAAATTCTTCAAATTGTTCTTTAGTCAAAATTTCTTTCATGGATTTTTTCATCGCAATTTGATTGCCTAATTGTTGACTTCTCATTGTAAACAGTTCTTCCTCAGATGGTTTTTGTTTGTTTTCTCTAGCTTTTTTCATTTTTTCCATAGCTGTTTTACGCTGAGCAGCTTGTGTCATTAACAATGGTTTGATTTGATTTTGTTGTTTTTCATTTAAATCTAACGCTAAGGTCATTCGTTTTACAGCCAATTCAGTGTTTTGTTCAACAGTAAACTGACGTCTGTTTTGTCTTTTTTTTTGTGCTGTTTTTTCTTGAGTATTTGCAGTAAACGTAACTGCAATTACCATCATTAAAATAAGTGCGAAGTTTTTCATTTTTAAGTTGTTTTATTTTTTATTGTCGCTCATTTGACATATAATTTTGTAAAAGGTTTAACTTTGCATTTGATATTAATGTACGATTAACATTCATCAACTATGAAAAAAATCATTTTTTTACTCCTTTTTGTAAATCAATTGTCTTTTACTCAAGAAACTGTTAAAGTCGATTTAAGCAATCCGAATGCAACAATTCAAACCCATTTGTATTTTTTACAAAATAATACGTATCAACCTGAAAAATCGGCAAAAACTATTCATGGTTTACCGAAAAATCAAGCTATCGAAAAAGTTATTAAACTAAAGAAAATTTTAGACGGAAAGGGATTGTATATTGATTTAAATAAAATCTCAAATAACCCAAATTATAGCGATTCTATTGGGTATAAAAACGTTTATAAATATGTGATTTTTCCACTAAGAATGCCCCAGATTTCCGTCGAAAAAATAAATGGGAAATGGTATTATTCTCAAGAAACAGTTGCTCAAATTGATGAGCTTTACAATCAAGTTTTTCCTTGGTATGTTCATAAATTACAAAAAATCATTCCAGTTTCGGGCCATAAAAGAATTTTCGGAATTGAATTGTGGCAAATTGCAGGAATTTTATTTTTAATGATTTTTACAATAGTTATCATAATTATTGTAAAAAAAATTATTTACTCAGTATTAGAGACCATACAAAGGAAAATCACACACAAAACTTCTGATTTTGAAGAAAAATTAGCATTAAAACGGCTAGCACATCCTATTAGTTTATTTGTAGGAATCAAAATAATTGATATTGCATTTCCTTCTTTACAATTTCCAATTGATATAAATACCTGGGTTTTTTTATCAATAAATATTGCTGAGACTATTTTCTTGATTTTTATTTTATTGAAACTTGTGAAAGTAGTAATGGGTATTTATGCAGATTATACTCAAAAAACGGACAGTAAATTAGACGATCAATTAGTGCCAATTCTCAATAATTTTCTCAAAGGAATTGTATTTGTTTTTGGGTTTTTTAAAATCTTGCGATTGTTTGGAGTAGATGCGACTACGTTATTGGCAGGAGCAACTATTGGAGGTTTGGCTTTTGCACTAGCATCTCAAGACACAGTTAAAAATTTGATAGGAACTATCATGATTTTTATTGACAAACCGTTTCATATTGGTGATTGGATTGTAACTTCAGAACTAGAAGGAATTGTTGAAAAAGTAGGATTTCGATCCACAAGAGTGCGTGCTGCAGATACCTCAATTTTTCAAATTCCCAATAGCAAATTATCAGAAATTGTAATCAATAATAGAGGTTTATTACTTTTTAGAAGATACAAAACCGAATTAGGATTGCGTTATGATACACCACCAGAATTGATTGAAGCTTTTGTTGAAGGGGCAAGAAAATTAATTTTGGCACATCCTAAAACGAATTCTGAAATGTATAATGTGGAGTTTACCGGATTTGGAGATTCTGCATTATTAATAATGGTAAATGTTTATTTTGAGAGTTTGGTTTGGGCAGATGAACAATCGTCTAAACATAAATTACATATTGCTCTTTTAGAATTAGCCAAAGGATTAGGCGTAGATTTTGCATTCCCGTCAACAACAGTTACTATCGAAAATTTTCCTGAGAAAAAAGGATTAAATCCAAAGTACGATACGAATAAAGAACATGTTGATGCAGCAATTGCATCCGCACTAACTAAGTTTGAGAAAGAATACCCATCAGAAAAAAATGAGGTTAATCAGTAATAAGTAAGCTAAAAAAATGTCAAAATTCAAAATTCTACAATTTTAATTACCCTGATGATTGTAACAAAACAGGTTTGAATTCGACTTACAATAAAAAATAATTCATGAAAAAAATCATGCTATTTAGCGTCTTTTTGATGTCGTCTGTAATTTTAGCCCAAGTCAAAGGATCTATTACTGACATTAATAAACAACCACTTTCTTTTGTAAGTATTTATTTGGACAATACCATCACTGGGACTACCTCTAATGATAATGGTTTTTATGTTTTAGATCTTAAAAAAACCGGAAAACACACTATTGTTTTTCAGTTTCTAGGGTATAAAACCCTTAAAAAAGAGATTTCAATCACAACCTTTCCGTTTCAATTGGATGTTGTTTTAGTGGAAGAAAATATTGAGTTACAAGGAATTTCTATTTCTACAAAAGACAATCCTGCCAATAAAATAATGCGAAATGTTATCGCAAATAAAGATAAAAACACAGATAAATTTGCAACATATACCGCACAATTTTACTCTCGCGGGTTGTATAAAATAAAAGATGCTCCAGAGAAATTTTTAGGACAAACTTTGGGTGATTTTGGTGGTGGATTGGATTCTACTAGAAGTGGAATTATTTATCTTTCAGAGACCGTCTCTGAAATCAAATATCAAAAAAAGCCAAAGCGGTTTCAAGAAAAAATCATTGCTTCCAAAGTTTCTGGACGTGATAATGGCGTAAGTTTTAATAGAGCAGAAGATGCCAATATCAATTTTTATGAAAATAGTATTGAGTTTGGAAATGAACTTGTTTCGCCAACTTCAGTCAATGCATTTGGATATTATAATTTTAAATTGGCAGGAACTTTTACAGATAAAAACGGCAAACTCATCAATAAAATCAACATTATTCCAAAACGGAAAAATGACCGAGTTTTTGCAGGATTTTTATATATCGTAGAGGATGATTGGGCAATTTATGGTGCTGATGTAACTGTTACAGGAGCACAAATAAATATTCCTGTCGTGGATGTGTTGCACCTAAAGCAAGATTACAATTATTCAAAAGAAAATGATGCATGGGTTTTAATCAGTCAAAGTATTGATTTTAAAGTGAATTTTTTCGGATTTAAATTTGATGGAAGATTTTCCTCTGCTTATAAAGACTATAATTTCACTCCCAATTTTACCGAAACTACGTTTACAAGAGAGGTACTTTCATTCGAAAAAAATGCCACAGAAAAAGATTCTATATATTGGAATTCTTTACGTCCTGTACCATTGACGAATGAAGAATTGAAGGATTACCAAGTAAAAGACAGTATCAAATTGTTGCGAGAATCAAAACCGTATTTAGATTCTTTGGATAAAAAACGTAATAAATTTGATTGGGTTTCACCAATCAGGGGATATACCTACAGAAATTCTTTTGAAAACAATACCTTTTCATACAATGGACCTTTGTTGCAAACAGGTTTTAATACAGTTCAAGGATTTAACACCTCAATCGGATTGAGTTATTTTGAGCAAATCAATAAAAAAGGAAAATGGTGGAATGCAGGGTTGAATGTAAATTATGGTTTTTCTGACGAAAAAGTACGCCCAACTTTCTTTTACACAAAAAAATGGGATAATTTTTCAAGACCAACAATAACTTTTTTTGGTGGTAATACAATTGCTCAATTCAATGAAAGAGAACCAATTATGAAATTGAACAATACAATTAGTTCCTTGTTTTATCGAAATAATTACATGAAAATCTATGAAAAAACCTTTGCAAAAGTCAATTATTCTGAGGAAGTTGTCAATGGAATTTATCTAAATACTTCCTTAGAATATGCCAATAGAAAGCCACTTTTCAATACTACGGATTATTCATTTGCGGCTCAAGATAAAAACGGAGGATACACCTCAAACAATCCATTAAATCCAACAGATTTTGTGAATTCAGCATTTGAGGAACACAGTATTGCAACCTTAAAAGTTGGTGCAACATTTGTGTTTGGTCAAAAATATTTATCGTATCCAAATAGTAAATTCAATATTGGAAATGAAAAATATCCCTCTGTAAACCTTACATATACCAAGCGTTTTGGTGCTACTAATAGCGAATTGAATTCGGATGTTTTTGTTACTACAATTCGTCAAAATATCAATGCAGGAAATTATGGAGCTTTGCAATACAACATCAGAGCAGGAGCATTTTTAAGACAAAAAAATATCGCTTTTATGGATTTTTTACAAGCAAATGGTAATCAATTTTCTTTTCCTTTAGACAATCAATTGACCAGTTTCAACTTGTTGGAATATTATAAATTTTATTCAAATAATAGCTATGCTGAGGCTCATATTGAGCACAATTTTAAAGGTTTTTTTTCAGGTAAGATTCCTTTGATAAACAAATTGAACTTTCATTTGGTTGGTGGTGCAAAAACAATGATGATGGCTGATAAAAAGCCATACACTGAATTTTCAGTTGGATTGGACAATATCGGTTTTGGAAAATGGCGTTTTTTACGCATTGACTATGCAAAATCCTATCATGCAGGCATTCGTAATAATGGATTTTTATTTCGTTTGAATATATTGGGTCAATAATTTGAAGTGATTTTTTACTCATTTTTCGGCACGAATTACCGAATTAAATCAACTGTTTTAAAAGAAAAACATTGACAAATTTTTAAATAGAAGTTATACATATGAAACTAAAAATTCTTTTTTTTGGGATTGCTGCTGAGTTGGCAAATACCTCAGAAGTAGAGATTTCTTTACCTGAAAAAGCTTCTGTAAAAGACTTTAAAATGGCATTGCAAATAATATTTCCAAAATTACAAAACCTCAATTCATATGCAATTGCTGTCAATGAAAGTTACGCAACTGATGCTATTTTGTTAAAATCAGATGATGTTTTAGCCGTAATTCCACCTGTAAGCGGAGGTTAATTATTGTAAGTATTTTTTATCTACGTAAAATGTTCCAAATGGAATAATCGAACCTAAAAAGACAATTGCCAAATCTTTGATTTTCCATTGCATTTCGTCTTTGATTAAATAAGCCAAAATCAAATATAGCATAAACAATAAGCCATGAGGCATTCCAAAAAGTTTTACAAAACTTGGATCATTCAATGCATATTTATAGTACAATCCTAAAGTCATCAACAGCAAGTAGGAGATTCCTTCTAAAAATCCAACAATTCTAAATATTTTTTTCATTGGTAAAAGTTCAAAATGTAAAGACTGCAAAGTTACAAAGATGCAAAATCTAACCTCCAAAATTTAACTTTTAATAGCTAAATCTTTGTTATTTTTGTAAAACTATGCAACGAACTTCTATAAAAATTACCACAGAAAAACTCGATTTACAGGTGTGTTATGATTTTGTTTTTGATGAGACTTGTGGTGGAATTTCCGCGTTTATTGGAACAGTTCGCAATGATACTTCCGGAAAAAAAGTAGTACAATTAGATTTTTCTACTTACAAACCTATGGCAATTAGGGAAATGCAAAAAATTGCTGATGAAGCTTTGGTAACATTTGATATTCATAAAATTGCCATTCATCATGCAGAAGGATTGTTGCAAATTGGTGATATCCCTGTGATTATTACGGCATCAGCAAAACATAGAAAAGCTGCTTTTTTAGCCTGTGAATTTGCCATTGATTCGCTCAAAAAAACAGTTCCTATTTGGAAAAAAGAATTTTTTGAAGATGGCGAAGTATGGGTAAATGCGCATCCGTGAAAAAAGGTTTTAAAAAATTTAAAAGTTTCAAGTTTGAAAGTTTAATTTTTACTAAAAACTAAAAACCATCAACCAACCTTCCTACTTTGCTGCAACAAATAAAACTGTAGTCCAAACAAAAATGCACCTGCTAATAAGTGAATTGCTTGAGTTCCCATTGGAATTTCTGCATAATACATTAAAATTCCAGTAATGGTTTCCAAAAAAATCAAAAAGACAATCCAATTGACCAACGTATAACCCAAATTTTTCACTTGATTCAAATAAAACATGCCAAAATTTACCAGTACAATTGCAATTGTAAACGATCTGTGAAAATAAAATTTAAAGCTCGGATTCATCAAACTATAATTCTTGTTTTCAAAACCATACAATTTTACTTGTTCATCAATAAACTGTCTTACTTGCGTTCCCATGGCAATCTGAATCAACGAAAAAATTACCGAAATAATCAACAGTCTATTGAAGAGTTTATCGTATTTGTAAACAGTGTTTTTCTCAGATATGATGAATTTCAAACGCAATAAAATTCCAATAATGATCAAACCAACAACCATGTGAATTGTAATAATTGTAGGAGTTAGATTAGAATCTACGACTGTTTTTCCAAGCCAAGCTTCAAAAAGCATCAAGAAAAATGCGCCAAAAGAAAGTAATGGAATTGTTTTATTTTTTTGCCAGAATTTAGTGGATGCGTAAATCAAAAATAAAAACACAAATCCTGCTAAAACAGAAACTAACCTGTTGATGTATTCTGTCCAAGTATGAAATTTATTGAAGGTTGCATAATCATGCTTAGTATATTCACTCCAATTATTTAGGTTGAATTCATTACCAGTTTTCAAATCATTTTCGGATACAAATAAGGTTTCATTTTTAATGATAATCATCCCTTTTTTGAACTCAGTATTGGGTTTCCAAGTAATTTGTTCTTCTTCAGTTGGTGGAATATAATAACCAAAACACTTAGGCCAATCAGGGCAACCCATTCCTGAGCCAGTCATTCTAACAAAGGCACCAGCCAAAAAGATTAAGTACAAAGAAACAATTGCAGTAGTTACAATTTGGGGAAACTTATTTTTCATTTTAGATAAAGTTTTTACAAAAATACAACAAAAGAAAAGTCGCTTCAAATAAATGAAGCGACTTGTCCTAATGTAAAAAAATTCTAAATAGTTATATAACTTTTACGTTAACCGCGTTTAAACCTTTTTTACCTTCTTTTAATTCAAATTCAACTGTGTCGCCTTCTCTAACTTCATCTACTAAGCCAGAAATGTGAACGAAATGTTCTGTTTTTGAACCATCTTCAGTAATGAATCCAAAACCTTTAGATTCGTTGAAGAATTTTACTGTACCGTTTTTCACTTTAAAAAAATAAATGTTAATAATGAATCAAAGATACATTTATATTTTTTTATTTTTACCTGTTTTGGAAATAAATTTCTGATACTCTTTTTATTATAAAAATATGAGTCAATTTTTTTGCAGGATAACTGTTAAAAAAAGAATTTTTTAAGAAAGTCCCTAAAATGAATGGTTTGCAAGATTTCTATTTTATAACATATTGATATTTAGACCAATATATTTTTTAGTTTTTGATTAAAATTCCTGAAATCACCAAAATTGTTAAAAACTTTAAGCAATTTGTGAATAAGTATCGCTTTCATTTTGGGTTAAAAATTTCAATCTTTGTAGAAGTCGTTTTCAGACAATTTTTTTGAATTTACTAACTATCAAATTATATATAAATGTCTTTTACAGAACCCATTTTACAACCTAATGACAACAGATTTGTAATTTTTCCAATTCAACACACTGATTTATGGGATTGGTATAAAAAACAACAGGCTTGCTTTTGGACTGCCGAAGAAATCGATTTACATGCTGATATTGTTGATTGGAATTCTAAATTATCGGATGATGAACGTTATTTTATCAAACATATTTTAGCTTTTTTTGCAGCATCAGATGGAATTGTGAATGAAAATTTAGCCGAAAATTTTGTAAATGAAGTACAATATTCTGAAGCAAAATTTTTCTACGGATTTCAAATCATGATGGAGAATATTCACTCAGAGACCTATTCTTTATTGATTGACACCTATGTGAAAGATGAAGCCGAAAAAAATAGATTGTTTAGAGCAATTGAGGTTTTTCCAGCAATTAAAAAGAAAGCAGAATGGGCATTGAAATGGATAGAATCTGATTCATTTGCTGAGCGCTTAATTGCTTTTGCAGCAGTAGAAGGAATTTTCTTTTCCGGTGCCTTTTGTTCTATTTTTTGGTTAAAAAAACGCGGATTATTGCCAGGATTAACATTCTCGAACGAATTGATTTCAAGAGACGAAGGGATGCATTGCGATTTTGCAGTTCATTTACACAACAAACATATTGTAAATAAAGTAACTCCAGATCGTATTAAAGAAATTATTATAGATGCATTAACCATTGAGCGTGAGTTCATTACAGAATCTTTGCCTGTAAGTTTGATTGGGATGAATGCCAAATTAATGACTCAATATCTAGAATACGTAACTGATAGATTGTTGCAAGAATTTGGATGTGAAAAAGAATATGACTCAACCAATCCATTTGAATTTATGGAAATGATTTCATTAGAAGGAAAAACCAATTTCTTCGAAAAAAGAGTTTCTGAATATCAAAAAGCAGGTGTAAAATCAGGAGGAACTGGAAGTATCAGTTTTGATTCTGATTTTTAATTCAAGCCAACAGAAAAAGAAAAAGAGATCCTGTTAACTGAATAATTTCAGTGTAAAATTTTAAAAATACCCAAAATTGGGGTGTTTTGGTGGCTAAAAAACAACTAACAAAATTAAACAAGTAACCAATGTTCGTAGTAAAAAGAGATGGTAGAAAAGAACCTGTGATGTTCGATAAAATCACAGCTAGAGTTAAAAAAATGTGTTATGGATTAAACATTATTGTTGATCCAGTAAAAGTTGCAATGCGCGTTATTGAAGGATTATATGATGGTGTAACTACTTCAGAATTAGATAATTTAGCAGCAGAAATTTCAGCAACTATGACCACAGCTCACCCTGATTATGCCAAACTTGCTGCACGAATTGCTGTTTCTAACTTACATAAAAACACCAAAAAATCATTCTCAGAGACTATGGATGATTTATACCTTTATGTAAATCCACGTACTGGAAAAAAATCACCATTGATTGCTGATGATGTGTATGAAATTATCAAAGAAAATGCTCAAAAATTAGATTCTACCATCATTTATAATAGAGATTTTAACTACGATTATTTTGGTTTTAAAACATTAGAACGTTCTTATTTGTTAAAATTAAACGGTCTTATTGTTGAGCGTCCACAACAAATGTTAATGCGTGTTGCTGTTGGAATTCATAAAAATGATATTGATGAAGCTATTGCTACATATGAATTGATGAGTAAAAAATATTTTACACATGCCACACCAACATTATTCAATGCAGGAACACCAAAACCACAAATGTCGTCTTGTTTTTTACTACAAATGCAAGATGATAGTATTGAAGGAATTTACGATACTTTAAAACAAACTGCAAAAATTTCACAATCTGCAGGCGGAATAGGTTTGTCTATTCATAATGTTAGAGCTACAGGAAGTTATATTGCAGGTACCAATGGAACATCAAATGGAATTGTACCAATGTTACGTGTTTTCAATGATACTGCACGTTATGTAGATCAAGGAGGCGGAAAACGTAAAGGTTCATTTGCTATGTATATTGAAACTTGGCATGCAGATATTTTTGACTTTCTAGATTTAAAGAAAAATCACGGAAAAGAAGAAATGCGTGCAAGAGATTTGTTTTATGCCATGTGGATTTCAGATTTATTCATGGAACGTGTACAAGAAGATGGCAAATGGACGTTGATGTGTCCACACGAATGTCCACATTTGTATGACACGTATGGAGAAGAATTCGAACGTTTGTACACCAGTTACGAAGCTGCAGGAAAAGGAAGAAAAACCATCAAAGCACGCGAATTATGGGAGAAAATCTTAGAATCGCAAATTGAAACAGGAACTCCTTACATGTTGTATAAAGATGCTGTTAACCGTAAATCAAATCAAAAAAACTTAGGAACTATTCGTTCGTCAAATTTGTGTACAGAAATCATGGAATACACAGCCAAAGATGAGGTAGCAGTGTGTAACTTGGCATCTATTGCTTTACCAATGTTTGTCTCAGAAAACGAAAATGGCGAAAAGTTTTTTAATCATAAAAAATTATTTGATGTTACTAAAAAAGTAACACGCAATTTAGATACAGTGATTGATATGAATTACTATCCTGTAAAAGAAGCAGAAAATTCAAACTTTAGACACAGACCAATAGGATTAGGAATTCAAGGTTTGGCAGATGCTTTTATCAATTTACGTTTGCCATTTACATCCGAAGAAGCAAAAAAATTAAATCAAGATATTTTTGAAACTATCTATTTTGCGGCAGTAACATCTTCTATGGAAATTGCCAAAGCAAAAGGTGCCTATTCAACGTTTAAAGGTTCACCAATGTCTGAAGGAGAATTCCAATTCAATATGTGGGGTGTAAAAGACGAGGAATTGAGTGGTAATTGGGATTGGGCAAAATTGCGCAAGCAAGTAATGAAACATGGCGTAAGAAACTCCTTATTAGTAGCTCCAATGCCAACTGCATCAACATCGCAAATTTTAGGAAACAACGAAGCTTTTGAACCATATACTTCAAATATTTACACAAGAAGAGTATTATCAGGTGAATTTATTGTAGTAAATAAGCATTTATTGGAAGATTTGGTTGCTTTAGGTTTGTGGGATAATGACATGAAAGAAGATATTATGCGTGCGAATGGCTCTATCCAACACATAACAAAAATCCCTGCAGATCTCAGAGAATTGTACAAAACAGTGTGGGAAATGAGTATGAAAGACATCATTGATATGGCGCGTCACAGAGGCTATTTCATTGATCAATCACAATCATTGAACTTGTTTATGAAAGATCCAGATTTTGGAAAACTAACTTCAATGCATTTCTACGGATGGAAATCTGGTTTGAAAACAGGAATGTATTATTTAAGAACAAAATCAGCCGTAAATGCAAAACAATTCACATTGAATGTAGAAAAGAAAGAAGAAGAAATCTTAGAGGAAAAACCAATGACACCAGCAGAATTTAGAGCAATGGTGGAAGCCTCTAAAAATGCAGGACCAGACGATTGTGAAATGTGTGGGTCTTAACTTATTCTTTTGAAAAAGGTTGAGAAATCTACTTAAAAGTTAAAATAAAAGAGAGGTAGCAATGCTTCTCTTTTTGTATTTTCGAAAACTAAAATTATCATGATGAATTGGGAACAACTACTTTCTTTAAAACGATTTGGCGATACTGAGAAACGACCAAGAATAGCGCAAGACGAAACGCGTTTGGGTTTCGATGTAGATTTTGATAGAATTATTTTTTCTGAGGCTTTTAGAAGTTTGCAAGATAAAACTCAGGTAATTCCACTTTCTGAAACCGATTTTGTACACACGCGTTTAACGCATAGTTTAGAAGTATCTGTAGTTGGAAGAACTTTAGGTAGAAGAGTTGGAAAAATTTTGTTGGAACGTCATCCAAATTTAGCAACATTAGGCTATACATTTAATGATTTTGGAGCCATTGTAGCAGCGGCTTCTGTGATGCACGATATTGGAAATCCGCCTTTTGGACATTCAGGAGAAAAAGCCATTGGCGAATATTTTAAGTCTGGAAATGGCAAAAAATACAAAGACGAATTGTCTGCAAAAGAATACCAAGATTTGGTTGATTTTGAAGGAAATGCCAATGGATTTAAAATCTTAACAGAGAATAGAGAAGGTATTTCAGGAGGTTTGCGATTGAGTTACGCAACACTGGGTGCTTTTTTAAAATATCCAAAAGAAAGTTTACCTAAAAAACCAACCAATCACATTGTAGATAAAAAATACGGATTTTTTCAATCAGAAAAAGAAGCTTTTTTAGATGTGGTTACTGATTTGGGAATGACTCCAAAATCTAAAGAAAACAATTCTTTTTACAGGCATCCTCTGGCGTATTTAGTAGAAGCTGCTGATGATATTTGTTATACAATCATCGATTTTGAAGACGGTATCAATTTAGAGTTGGTTGAAGAAGAATTTGCTTTAGAATACCTGATAAAACTAGTAAAAGATACTATTGATATTAAAAAATACCATTCACTACAACACAAAAAAGACAGAGTTAGTTATTTGCGAGCGCTGGCAATTGGAGTGTTGATTAATGATGCTGTTGATATTTTTCTGGCAAATGAAGACAAAATATTGGCTGGAAATTTTGAACGGTCTTTATTAGACAAATGCAAATATGAAGCACAAATCAACGATATTATTAAATTGAGTATTTCAAAAATATACCAAAGTAAAGAAGTTGTTGAAAAAGAGGTTGCAGGCTATAGAATTATTGGAGACATGTTAGATATTTTTATCACTGCTTTAAATAACGATTATAATGGGATAGCTTCTAATTATGACTCCTTAATTTTGAAGATGTTACCAGAAGAATACAAATCAAATATAGCTACGGTATACCAAAGAATTATGAATATTTGTAGTTATATTTCTGGAATGTCTGATAGTTTTGCTATCAGAATTCATAAAAAATTAACAGGAAATAGTATTTAAAATTGATTAATATTTTACGATCTTTTCAGTGAAACTCAAGTTAGATGAGGTATTTGTGATTGTCATAAAATAAATTCCTTTTTGTAAATTACCTAAATCATTCAAGTTAATTAAATCATCTCCATCATAAATTACTTGTTTGGAGAAAATCAAAGAACCCTTAATATCAGAAAGTTTTATCTGTAATTTACTGCTATTTAAATTCGTAAATCTGATAGAAATCTGATCCGTAAATGGATTTGGCCAAAGATTAATATTTGATGAAACATTCACTTCATCAATGCTCAATGTTGAGCAGATTCCCCAGCCCATATCTTTAAAAAAACCAATTGTAATATCTCCAGGATTGTGATTAGCTTCGCCACTTGCTATTCTTGGTGTCATTAATGAATTTGAGTTTCCTGCTGGAAATACAAATTCGTCCCAATGACTGTAACTGGATCCTTGATTAAATTCTGATGGCGCATATATTTTGGGTAAAATATTTTCATTTTGAGCAACTGCAGTTGGGCTGTTAGAAAATAGATTATTACTTGTAATAGCAGTTAACAATTCAGCTGATGGATCTGGTAATGATAGTATGGATACATTTTCATTGTTTTGTATGTAATTATCATAAATAAGAGCTCTATTATTACTTCTAAGCTCACCTACCAATTCATTTTTACGAGCAAATCCCACAAAACCCAACCCATGTCCAAGTTCATGTAAAACAATAGAAACAAAATCATGTTTACCTGAAGGAGGATTTCCATCTAAACCAAAATAAAAGTCAAAGTTACTATTAAAACTAGCTTTTATGTCATTTGTCCCTCCAAAATCACCACGATCTTGACCCAATAGTTTTTCATATAAAGCTGCGGGATACCATGCGTTTGGATCAATCCCTGTAACGCCTGAAATAGTATTTAAAGTCTCAGGAGAAGCGCTTCCCAATGTGTTTTGTCCTAAAACTTCAAATTTAGCATTTACATTTATTGGTACTTGAGATTCTATGATGTGTGCCCAAATATCTACAGCATATTGAAATGCCGCTTGAGCTTCAGGTGTAAAGCCATCATAATTCACAACAAAGTTTGAACAGGCAGAATTGGTAAGATTTACACTTTTTCTAAGGTTTTCTATTTTTGATTTATCAAATGGCTCTGGATCTGGATGATAGGTACAGATAGGTTCTGTTATTTTTATTTCTTTGAAATTATGTTTTTGTGAAAAAGTAGCACAAAACGATATCAAAAAGAATAGTATTAAGATTTTGTTTAATACGTTTCTTGTTTTTAAAAGTGTAATTTTTTTCATGTATTTTTATTTTGAATATTTATTGTGTTTTGAACTAAAACTTAAAAAAGCTAAAATAATGTTTTTTGATTATTTCTAAATATTAAATGCCATAATAAATTATTTGAAAAATTATGGTGTGATTTGTCTTTAAATTTAAAAAAATATAGATATTGAAAAGTAAAAAATAATTTTAAAAATTAACAGTTAACAAATTTTTTAAATAAAACTAAAGCAATATATTTAGAACTTAAAATACTAATTTCAAAAACACAATTGAATGTTAAAAAAATACATTGTAGCTATTTTGTCTATTTTATTGGTTGCACTATTCTCAAATTGCAAATCAAAAAAGATAAAAAACACTGAAAATAAAGAAACGGTGATTCAAAAAAATACTATTAGAAAAGAAATTCCGAGTCCAAATAAATCTAAAATTTTAGTTTTAGAGTATCTTGATAAATTAGAAATTCCAATATCATTTAATTATACAGTAATAGATTCAAAATCAAAAAAGGAATTGATTTATGGTATTTTTTCCGGAGTTAAAATGGAATGGGAAACCAATACAACCATAAAGGCCTATTCATATTTAGGCATTGTAGAAATGGATAATGAAAATCCTGAAAAATTATATGAAATAATTAAAGTTGAATAACTAAATCCTTTTAATGAAAAAAATTTTACACATATCAAAGTACGTTTTCTTTTCCTCATTATTTTTAACAATATCATGTAATAAAGAGATTGAAAAAAGCTCAATTAATGTAGATTTTAAAATTACTCCAATTCATTATAAAAAGTCAAAAAGAGACACTAATCAATATCATAAAAAGGGAATTGAAGAAATGGCTGAATATCAATTTGAAATCAGAAAACGAATTACTGATAAATCCCCTACATACAAAAAAGGATATTTATTTGAGGAGTTTAAAAAAGCAGTTGAAACCAAAAAGCGATATAGTAGTGCAAAGACTTTAAATCCTGTTTTTACAGACAGAGGACCTGCGAATGTCCCGGGAAGAACAAGAGGAATTGCGATAGATCCTACAGATAATAAGCGATGGTTTTTAGGAACTGTAAGTGGTGGTGTTTGGTTGACAGAAGATGAGGGCGTAACTTGGAAAAATTTAACTGATAATGCAATTCCCAATTTGTCTACTTCAACAATCGTGATTAGCCCACAAGATAAAAATACTTTATATGTAGGAACAGGTGAACCTTTTGGAAATCTAGGAGCTGTTGGAGGAGCAGGACTTTTTAAAACGATAAATGGAGGTACGACTTGGACAAGCTTGAGTAATTCAGCAACTTTTGGGGATGTTGGAAGAATTATTATAAACCCAACAAATAAAAACAATGTCGTTGTTGCTGCAACAAAAGGAATTTTTAGAACAACTGATGGAGGTTTAACTTGGACCCAAACTTATATTTCTCCAAATTCTTCCAATTGGGTTCAAGATTTAGATTTTGAACCCTCTAATTTTAATATTCAATATGGCTCAGTAGGAAATTTTGGATTGGTAAAAAGTATTGATGGAGGAGTAACTTGGTCAACAATTTTTGATAGAGCTATTTTTAATTCAAGCCACAGCAGATTTGAAACTTCTGTTTCACCTGTAGATCCTAACACTCTTTTTGTAAGTGTTTACACACCAAATTCGCAGGCAACTATAGGAGTTAACACTGATTTTTATGTGTCAAGAGACAAAGGTGTAACTTTTACAAATCTTAAAACATCAGGATCAGCTGTTGCTGCGAATTTATTAACTGGTCAAGGTTGGTATGATAATATCATTCTGGCTCATCCTTATGATGCCAATGTATTTTATGTGGGAGGTGTTGCCGTTTTTAAAGTAACTATCGTAGGTGAAAATTTTGTCTCAAGCTCTATTGCTTCTGGTTACGATTCTGCTCAAATCAATAATGAGGTTCATGTTGATCAACATGGAATGGAATTTATTCTTGGAAGTAATCAACAATTTAGAATTTTATTAGCCAATGATGGTGGTGTTTATAGCACTTCTTTTAAAACAGATCCTGGAAATACTGAAGGTGATTGGTCAGATATTGCAATTGGAAAAAACAGTACACAATTTTATGGAGCTACAAAACAAAATGGAGCGGATAATTATATAGCAGGTGCTCAAGATAATGGAACTTGGATTAGTTTTGGAAATAATTCAAGCTCTACAAAAAATTATCAGACTATACTTGGTGGTGATGGTTTTGAGGTGATTTGGCATTATAACAAACCAGGAAATTATATTGGTACTTCTCAGAATTATGGATTAGTTGGCAGATTTATCAATAATGTTGGAGCCTTGGCTAATTTTGCTGAATCTGGCAATAGTGTAGTAGCTCCTTTTTATGCAAAATTATCAAATGCTGACAACAATCCTGATGTTGTATTTGCTGTTACTATGAGTGGTGTTTGGCGTTCGACTGATTTTGCTGGTAGCTGGAATTTAACGCCTATTGTTGACGGTTTTAAACCTTCGTTTAGTAGTTCTTTAAATGTTGAAGTTTCTACTGCCGATCCAAATGTGGTTTGGGCTGGAGGAGCAATGACTGAAGATGGGTTTACATCACTTCATGTATCTGAAGACAATGGACAAACATTTACCAAAACAAATTCTTTCGATAATCCAAAAAATGATCATAGTCTGAATATTTCTGGCATTGGAACTTCCTTTATCGAACGAAAAAGAGCTTATGCATTGTTCTCTGCACAAGGTGCTGCAAAAATTTTAAAAACAGAAGATTTAGGCTCAACATGGACAGATATTTCTGGTTTTTCAGGAACAGAAAAAACAGGGTTTCCTGATGTGGCTGTTCATTCAATTTTAGAAATGCCTTTTGATAAAAATATCATTTGGGCAGGAACAGATATCGGAATTTTTGAAACAACCAATGGAGGATCGAATTGGAGTTTAATCAATAATTTTATTCCTGTTGCAGTATATGACATGAAAATTGTAAACGATCAAGTAGTAATTTCAACTTATGGAAGGGGAATTTGGTCTGCCACTTTATCGCAACTGGCAAATTATACTTTACCTGCTTATTTGTCTGCTCCGGAAATTACGTCAACTCAAAAATCAATTGAAAGTTTACAAACAATTATCAGCTACAATGTTACAAATGATGCAGTAAATAAAGTAAAAATATTTGTTGATGGTATTGAACAATCTGAAATTATTCAAAATTTCAATACAGGAGTAACCTATCAATATGAAACGTCAAATTTATCAGAGGGACTTCATAAAGTTGGAATTCAGTTGTTTGATGATTCTAATGGTACAAAATCTATTTTGAAAGAACATGCTTTTTTAGTAATCGATTTTGATGCGCCCTCTCAAAGTATTGGTAACAGCGAGTTTACGAATCAAGATTTATTTACAATTAATGGAGAATTTGTTATCAATACTATTGCAGGGGCAATTTCTCAAAATGTTTTAAATAATTTAAATCATCCTTATGAAAATGATAAAATTTCCACAACTTTTCTAAGAAAACCATTGACTATTTCTGAAGCAAATAAAAATTTCACTTATGAAGATGTTGCAATTGTAGAGCCATTTACTGATAATTTGTCAGATTTAAATAGTTTTTATGATTTTGTTATTATAGAAGCTTCATCAGATTTAAAAACATGGAGAACGTTGGATAAATACGATTCTAGAAGGTTTCCTGAATGGCTGGAAGAATTTAATAAAGGTGCCCAAGCTACCGTAAATGATAATTTGTTCAAATCACAAACAATAGTATTAACAGATAAGGGTTTTTCAATAGGTCAGACGATTGTATTAAGATTTAGGTTAGTAACTGATCCTGGAGTAAACTCATTTGGTTGGGCGATTAAGTCAATTCAAGGAGCCACAGCGTCCATTCAAGAAGTGTTGAATGATGTAAAAGTATTTTCAGTTTATCCAACTATTTCAAATGGAAAATTTACCATTTTTGCAAAAAATACTTTAGGTCTTTCTAGGATTCAAATTGCGGATGTAAATGGTAAAAAAGTTTATGAAAATAAAGTTGACTTTGCTAAAAACGAAAGACAACAAATTTCTGTAAATCTTAGAAAAGGAGTATATTTTTTACAGCTCGTAGGAAATCAAAAAAGAGCAAGTAAGAAAATAATTATTGAATAAATGGTTTTCAAAAACTAAAAGAGACGTTACTTTAGGCGTCTTTTTTTATAATAATAAATCAAAATAGTTTGTCAAACTCATGACATTTAAGTGTAATTTATGTTGCAATTGGTCTACACTTCCATGTTCTATAAATTCATCAGGAATTCCTAGAATTTTACAATCTTTCTTATAGTTGTTTTTTGCAGCAAATTCTAAAACAGCACTTCCAAATCCGCCAGAGACAACTCCATCTTCAAGGGTGAGTATTTTTTCGTGATTTGCAAAAATATCGTGTAATAATGTTTCATCCAAAGGTTTTACAAAACGCATGTCATAATGAGAAATTTCCTCTTTTTTATCAAACAACTCAATAGCTTCTTCAACCACTGAACTCATAGTGCCAATAGATAGAATAGCTATTTTTGTCCCTTTTTTTAAACAAACTCCTTTTCCAATTTCTATTTCTTCAAATGGTTTTTGCCAATCAACAAGTTGTCCAAATCCTCTTGGATACCGAATGGAAATCGGATTTTTCAGGCCTTTTTGAGCCGTGAATAACATATTACGCAATTCAATTTCATTGCTAGGTGCGGCAATAATAAGATTTGGAATGCAACGTAAATAAGCAATATCAAAAACACCATGATGAGTAGCGCCATCTTCACCAACCAAACCAGCTCTGTCCAAACAAAAAATTACCGGTAAATTTTGCAAAGCCACATCATGAATTACTTGGTCGTAAGCACGTTGTAAAAATGTAGAATAAATAGCACAAAAAGGAATCAATCCTTGTGTTGCCATTCCAGCTGCTAAAGTAACTGCATGTTGTTCTGCAATTCCTACATCAAAAGTGCGTTTTGGAAATTTTTCAAGCATTAAATTCAACGAACTTCCTGTTAACATTGCTGGGGTAATTGCCACAATTTTTTCATTTTTTGTTGCCAATTCAACCAGCGTTTTTCCAAAAACATCTTGGTATTTTGTAAAGACACTTTTTTCTTTTGGAATGCGTTCACCAGACAATTTATCAAATTTTCCAGGTGCATGATATGTTACTTGGTCTTCTTCCGCTTTTTTCAATCCCTTTCCTTTTTTGGTGATTATATGTAAAAATTTGGGACCTTTTATCGTTTTTAATCTTGATAATTCTGATAATAATTTTGGGATATCATGACCATCAATTGGACCTGAATAATCAAAATTTAGTGCTTTGATAATATTATTTTGAGCTGCTAATTTTTTGTCCGTTTTTACTTTTGTCAAATATTCTTTCAAAGCACCAACTGAAGGGTCAATTCCAATAGCATTATCATTTAAAATAATCAAAACATTTGCGTCAGAAACACCTGCATGATTCAACGCTTCAAAAGCCATTCCACTAGCAATTGAAGCATCACCAATAACTGCAATATGATGTTTTTTTTCATCACATTTGATTTGAGATGCAATTGCCATTCCTAAAACTGCAGAAATTGAAGTTGAAGAATGTCCAACACCAAAAGTATCAAATTCACTTTCTTTCCTTAATGGAAATCCTGAAATGCCTCCAAATTGTCTATTGGTAAAAAAAATATCTTTTCTTCCTGTGAGGATTTTATGTCCATATGCTTGATGACCCACATCCCAAATCAACAAATCGTTTGGTGTGTCAAACAAGTAATGCAAGGCAATTGTGAGTTCAACAACTCCCAAACTTGCTCCTAAATGTCCTTCTTTGGTGGCAACAATATCTATGATAAATTCACGCAATTCCGATGCCAATATTGGCAATTGAGAAGGATGCAATTTTCTCACATCAACAGGACTTGATATGTTTTTTAATAAGTTTTCCAAAACAGTGCAAAAATACAATTTCAATTTTTGTAATATTACTTTTTATTTTAGAAAAAATGATTCAGCCTTTTGATGATGTTTATTTTATGAAAAAAGCCTTGCAGGAAGCCGAAACTGGTTTTGCAAAAGGTGAAATTCCTGTGGGTGCTGTTATTGTTTTAAACAATCAAATTATTGCAAGAGCGCATAATTTAACGGAAACCTTGAATGATGTAACTGCTCATGCAGAAATGCAAGCGTTCACTGCAGCAGCTGATTATTTAGGAGGCAAATATTTGAAAGAATGTATTTTATATGTTACTTTAGAGCCTTGTCAAATGTGTGCTGGCGCAAGTTATTGGACACAAATAGGTAAAATTGTGTACGGAGCTTCTGAACTTCAAAGAGGATTTCTCCATACAAAAACTACATTACATCCTAAAACTTTAGTTCTTGGTGGAATTTTAGAGAACGACTGTTCTCAAATTTTAAAGCGCTTTTTCATTGAAAAAAGAAATTTAAATTGATTGCAAATTGTTAAAATTTTAACAAAAAAGGGCTAATAATTTGTCATGTAAATCCTTTTAAGGAAATTTAGCTTTTTAATTCAAATTTAATCAAACATTTTTTATGAAAAATTCAGTTGTCATTTATCTTTGCGCTCTGTTTACTACTATCGTTTTTGCGCAAGAAACTCCCAAACCAAATTATAGACAAGCTGCCAGATTTTCACCTGAAAATATTGCAAAAATGGTGCATTCAACCACTGTAAATCCAAATTGGTTGCAAAATGGAAACCGTTTTTGGTATCAGTACAAAACCGCTTCTGAAGGTTCTAAATATTATTTAGTTGATGCGGATAAAAAAACAAAAACACCACTTTTTGACAATGTGAAAATGGCAAAATGGTTGTCAGAAATCACTAAAGATCCCTATGAGGCTAAACATTTACCTCGTTTTAATTTTACATTTACTAAAGATGAAAAAGCAATTCGTTTTTATGTAACTTCCAATGAAGAGGTGGATGTAAAAGAAGATGATGCAAAAAAAGAGGACACAAAAAAAGATGATAAAAAGAAAAAAGGAACCCCAAAAAAAGAAAAGAAAATCTATCATTTTGAATATACTTTAGGGGGAAATGGTTTGAAAGTTTTAGACAACGAAAAAGCACCTGAAGAAAAGTGGAAAAGTTGGGCAAACATAGCTCCTGATAGTTCAATTGTGTTATTTTCTAAAAACAATAACATCTTTTGGATGGATAAAGCGAACTTTCTGAAAGCTGTTAAAAACGAAAAAGATTCCACAATTGTTGAAAATCAATGGACTAAAGATGGTGTTGAAAACTTCGGTTATGGTGGAGGTTCTTATGGGAAAACAGACAAAGAAAAAATCAAAGAAAAAGATAATCGAAAATATTTGGGAGGATTTTGGACTCATGATGCCAAAAAATTCGTAACCACAAGAACAGATTCAAGACATATTGAAGATTTGTGGGTAATTCACGCTACAAAAAGTGGCAGACCAGAATTGGAAACCTATAAGTATCACATGGCTGGAGAGCAGGAATTTTATAAAGAAGAAATGTTGGTTTTTGACATGGCTAGCAAATCTAAAATGGACATAAAACTAGATTCTACCATTCAACAATCTATCAGTATTTATAGGTTTCCTAGAAAAAAATCTTCAAGAAAAGATGAGTATAATCCTACGTTATTATTGTCAAAAAAAGGAAAAATTTATTTCAATACAGTGAGTAGAGATCGCAAAAGATTGGATGTTCATGTGGCTGATATTGAAAGTGGCGAAGTGAAAACAATCATCAAAGAACACTCAAATGTGTATATTGAAAGTCGAGGAAAATCGATTGTATTGTTTAATAATGAGCAGGAAATTCTATTTTGGGCAGAAAATGATGGTTGGGGACATTTCTATTTGTATGATGTCTATGGAAATTTAAAAAATCAAGTTACAAACGGACCTTTTCACGTTGATTCTTTTGAAGGAATTGATCAAAAAACTCGTACATTATATTTTTCAGCTAATGGAATTCCAACAAACGAAGATCCTTACTATTTGCATTTGTATAAAATCAACTTAAATGGTTCAGGATTAACAGCTTTAAATCCTGGAGATTTTAATTCGAGCATTGATATGGCAGATTCAAATCAGTATTTTGTCAGCAATTTTTCCAAAGTTAATACCGTTCCAAAATCAGAATTGAGAGATGCTAACGGAAAATTGGTAATGAAATTAGAAGAAGCAGATTTATCACAATTATTTGCTGCTGGATATCATTTTCCAGAACCATTTAAAGTGAAAGCTGATGACGGAATTACAGATATATATGGAGTGATTTACAAGCCTTATGATTTTGATTCTATCAAAAAATATCCAATCATTGAATATGTATACCCAGGACCGCAAACAGAGGCAGTAAACAAATCATTTTCAGTAAGTATGGACAGAACTGATAGATTAGCGCAAGTTGGTTTTATTGTAATTACACTGGGAAATAGAGGAGGACATCCTGATCGTTCTAAATGGTATCACACATTTGGATATGGAAATTTGAGAGATTATGGTTTGGCAGATAAAAAATATGTAGCTGAACAATTGGCTGATAAACACAATTTTATCGATATCGAAAAAGTGGGAATTTTCGGACATTCTGGAGGTGGATTTATGTCAACTGCAGCTATGTTAGTGTATCCTGATTTCTTTAAAGTAGCCATTTCTTCTGCTGGAAATCACGATAATACCGTGTATAATAGTTGGTGGAGTGAGACACATCATGGAATTAAAGAAGAAATGGATGATAAAGGAAATATTACATACAAATACTTGATTGACAAAAACCAAACGTTAGCGCGAAATTTAAAAGGAAAAATTTTATTAGCAACTGGTGATGTTGATAATAACGTGCATCCAACAGGAACAATTCGTATGGTGAATGCATTTATAAAAGCCAATAAACGTTTTGATTTTATGCTATTTCCAGGAAGCAGACACGGATTTTCTGACAGAGAGTATTGGTTTTGGAAAAATGCAGATTATTTTAGCAAACATCTTTTAGGAGTTGAAAACACCGATGTTGACATGATTGAAATGAATCGCGAAAAGCCTTTGAAAAACTAATTATTTCTGAAATTAACAAATAACGCTGAACGAATGTTCAGCGTTTTCTTTATGAATAAAATCTTTCAGAATTTTTAAAAACTATAATTTCTTAATTACGTTTGTTACAATTCCCCAAATCATAAAATCATTCTCTTCTGTGACTTTAATAATAGGATAATTTGGATTTTCTGGTTTTAACCAAATACCGTTTTCAGTTACTTTGAGCCTTTTTACCGTAAAATCCCCATCAATAAAACATACTGCAATTTTATTATTTTCAGGTTGTAAACTTCTGTCAATTACTAACAAATCATTATCATTCAGACCTGCACCAATCATAGATTGTCCTTTTACTTTGGCAAAAAAAGTAGCATTTTTATTTTTGATAAGTTCTTCATCCAAAGAAACTTTGGTTGATTCAAAATCATCAGCAGGTATAGGAAAACCAGCAGAAATTCCTGTGTCTAATAAAAATGCGCCTTCAGAGGTGGAAGGTTTTGGAGTAAAAAAAATAAGATTTTTTGAAGTAATCATTGAAAAAATAATAGATGTAAAGATACAATAAATCAAAATGAAATAAAGTGGCAAGTGGATACAAAAAGTTACTTTTTTAAAACCATTTCATAAGCATTTTTTAATTTTATAATTACAATTTCTATTTCTTCTTCGTTTAAATGTCCAAATCCAAATCGAATTGCACAGCTGTTTTTGTCTTGATATAAAATTGTTTTTGGCAAAAAAAGATCTTGTTTTTCTGCTTCTTCAGCAAGTTGTAACAATGATATTTTTGTTTGAAATAGTAACCAAATTGCCAGACCACCTGTCGGTTTTTCCCATGAAACAATGTTTTTAAAATAGATTTCTAACTGCTTACAAAAAGCTTCTTGTCTTTTCTTGTAAACGATCCCATTTTTTTTCATCAAACGAACGATTTCACCTTCATGAATCAATTCTGAAAGCATTTGCTCTTGAATCAAATCACCTTGACTGTCCAATAATCGTAGGTAATTTTTGGCTTCAGAAATCAAATTTTCAGGAGCAACTACAAATCCTGTTTGAAAACTAGGAAATAACGATTGTCCTAATTTTCCTAAATAAATAACCATTCCGTTCGCATCTGCACTCGCTAATGGCAGAATGGAATTACCATCGAACTGAAAATCAAAGTCGTAATCATCTTCAATAATAGCAAATTCGTACTCTTTTGCAAGTTGTAGCAACTGCAAACGGCGTTCAGCACTCAACTTTACAGTTGTTGGATAATCTCTATTTGCACAAATATATACGCATCTAATTTGCTTATTTTCAAAGTTTTTTTTGATGTATGAAATGTCTAAACCATCATTATCTACTGGAATCGTTTTCATATTTGCGCCAGCTTCATGAAAAATCATGTTGGAAGCATAATTGCTCAAATTTCCAACCAAAACCAAGTCATTTTGCTTGATTAATAATTGAGAAACAATATATAAACTCATTTCTGTACTTCGTGTATTCAATATATTTTCTGGTAAAATCCGAAAACCTCTAGTTGTATTTAAATAATTACACAGTTCAGATTGAAATAATGAAGATGAAAATTCATTTTTTTTATCCCATTTTTTGGGCAAGGTTTTTCTTTTCATAGCAGCACTATACCACCTGTTAAATTCATTCACAGGATGCAAACGTAAATCTGGTTTTCCATCATTTATAACGAATTTCGCATGTGATATTTGTGTTGTAGAAGCTAAATGAAATGATTTCTGAAAAGGAAATCCAGTAGTATTTGCATACGCATAAACCTGATTTATTTTTTCTGAACTCGCTTTCATTTTTATCCTTTTTCTCGGTGTTTCTAACACAAATGTGCCTTTATTTGGAATAATCTCAACCCAACCTTGTGAGGCCAATTCATTGTAAATAGCAACGGCAGTATTTCTATGAACCTTTAACAATTTTGATAATAAGCGAGTTCCAGGAAGCATGGTGCCTTTTGAAAAATAGTTGCGTTGAATTACATTGATTATTTGTTGTGAAACCTGAATATATAGAGGTTGTGATACTTTCTTATCTATAAGTATCACTTTTGTGAAAAAGTCAAAATCCGGACTATCTTTCATTTTAAAACGGGACTATTTATATAGTCCGGAAAATTACTACTTTTGGCTCGTTTTTTAAATCATTATCCATGAAAATTAAAAGTACGGTTATAGGATTGTTATTATTCAGTATGATTTCACTTCAGGCTCAAGAAGAAAACTCAAAAAGAGATACTTTAAAAGAAGTGATTATTACATCGACAAGAATAGAATTGCCTTTTAAAAAAGACTCTAGAACAATGATCATCATCAATGCAGAAACTATCAAAAACAGCGCAGCAACAAATGTAGCAGATTTGTTACAACAAGTTGCTGGAGTTGATATTAGAAGAAGAGGAACTGGAGGAGGACAAGCAGATTTGTATATCAGAGGTGGAGGTTTTGACCAAACTTTATTGTTAATTGACGGGATTAAAATGGATGATGCGCAAACTGGTCATCACACGTTAAATGCTGCATTACCTGTTGAAGTGATTGAGCGCATTGAAATTATCAAAGGTCCTGCAGCAAGGGTTTTTGGGCAAAATGCATTTACAGGTGCTATAAATATTGTAACTAAAAAATCGTTGGAAAATACGGTTTCTTTGAACGCTGAAACAGGTTCATTTGGTCAAATTAATGGTTCAGTAACTGTAGGAAAAGAATTTTCGAATACATCAATTATGGCGCATGCAGGTGTTTTAACTTCTGATGGTTATCGAAATAATTCTGATTACAATAATGCCAATTATTTTTTAAAGGGTGTTCTCAATAAAAAGAAACAACCTATTGAATTGTTAGCGACATTTTTTGATAAGAAATTCGGAGCAGAAAATTTTTACACAACCAATCCAACTTTTAATGAATATGAAGAAACTCAAAATAGTTTGGTGGGTATTTCAACCACATTTCATACTGATAAATTCAAAATAAAACCAAGATTTTATTGGAGACGTGGACAAGATATTTTTTTACTCAGAAGAAATAATCCTGCATTTTATAGGAATTTACACATCACTAATAAAGTGGGAGTTGAAACCAACGTTTCTTATACTTCTAAACTCGGAATTACAGGTTTTGGAATCGATATTTCGCGCGTTTCTATCAGTAGTAATAATCTAGGAAAACGAGACAGAATGATGACAAATGTATTTCTAGAACATCGTTTTCAATTATTGGATTCAAAACTAGATATCACTCCTGGAGTTGCCATTACCTATTTTTCGGACTTTAAATTTCATGCTTTTCCAGGAATTGATGTAGGATATCAAGTTTCAGACAATCTTAAAATTTATGGAAATTTAGGAACAACTTACAGAATTCCAACCTATACTGATTTGTATTATGCTGATCCTGTAACTATTGGAAATCCGAATTTGCAACCAGAAGAAGCATTTTCGCAAGAAATAGGCGTAAAATTCAATCGTGGAAATTTCTCTGGAAGTATGGCTTTTTTCAACAGAGATGCCACCAATTTGATTGATTATGTTCGTCCAACTTCTCTAGAGAGTATTTTTACAGCTACAAATATTGTGGAAGTTGCTACCAAAGGTTATGAACTTGATGCAAATTACACCTTTAAAATTTCCGAATTTTATCAAAAATTGACAATAGGTTATTCGTTTTTAGATGATAACATTTTCAATAAAAGTGAAAATTTATCACGTTATTCTTTAAATACTTTAAGGCATCATTTTACAACACGCTTTTCGAGTAAATTCTTTAAAAACGTTACTCAAAACATCATTTATAAATATGCAGAGAGAACTACTAGACAAAGCTATAATGTTTGGGATGCTTCTGTAATTGTCAATCTATCAAAATTTGAGTTTACTTTTACAGCCAATAATATTTTCAATACAAAGTATATCGAATCTGGATTTGTACCAATGCCAGGAAGTAATATTTTGTTTGGTGTTCGTTTTGGGATGTAATTTCTAATTCAACTTTTTAAAAAAAAATCACAACCTTTTTCTTAACTTTATAATTTTAAAATCGTTGTGTATGAGTTTGAATTTATCTCAAATTGATAGGGTTGACACTATCACCAAACAGGATTTTTTTATGGAATATTTTAAAAGAAGTTCCTTTTTTACAAAAAGATTTCACCTATCCTGATTTTGGATTAAAATTATTGAAAGGTTTGCCAATGTTGTTTTTTGGAGGAGGAGATTCTTATACATTTATGCATTATGACATTGATTTGGCAAATATTTTTCACTTTCATTTTCATGGAAAAAAAGAAATTATTTTGTTTGATCAACAACAAAACGATTTTTTATACAAAGTTCCTCATTCATTGATTACCAGAGAAGATATTGATTTTTCCAATCCAGATTTTGAGAAATGGCCAAGACTAAAACAAGCTAAAGGATACATTACAAATATAGAGCATGGTAATGTTTTGTATATCCCTGAAGGTTATTGGCATTATATGAAATACATCACTCCGGGTTTTTCAATGAGTTTGCGCTCAATTGCCCAAAAACCTAAAAATTTAGCCAAAGCGGTCTATAATATTTTATAATGAGAAATTTTGATAACGTAATGAGAAAATTACAAGATCAAAAATGGATAGAATGGAAAAATGAGCAAGCGATAATAAGAAATTCTTAATAATTTGCTTTTACTTTGGCAAGTGTCTAGATATAAGTTTCTTTGTTGATCATCCAAATAAAGTGAAATGAAAAGTTTCCCAAAATGCGAATGTGAGTCTAATCATAGAACTAGAAGAAAAGGTTTTGTCTAGATTAATTTCAACCAAAAGTTACTCTTGTGATAAATGCGATACACACTATACTTGGTTTTTGTTCTTAAATGATTCTTTCAGAATATAATAAAAAAAGCACTCAAATTTTGAGTGCCTTTTTTAATTAATAGGATATTGAATAAATGTTGCTATTTAAAAAGCCTTACAACATCATTTCCGTTTGCAAAAAGAAGCAATGCTATCAAAATGATAAATCCTGCAACTTGTGCATATTCTAAGAATTTATCTCCTGGTTTTTTACCAGTAATCATTTCCCAAAGCGTAAAAACTACGTGACCACCATCCAAAGCTGGAATTGGTAATAGGTTCATAAAACCAAGCATTATTGATAAAAATGCAGTAATATTCCAGAAGGTTTGTGCACTCCACTCTTCAGGAAAAATACTTCCAATAGAGATAAATCCGCCCAAACCTTTGTAAGCTCCCGTACTTGGATTGAAAATTTTCTTCAATTGTTTTACATAATCTGTCAATGTTTTCCATGATTTTTCAAAACCAGCAGGAATTGCTGCTGCAAAAGAATATTCGATTGTTGCCAAATCATAATAGCCTAATTTCTCCATATCATCAAACGTTAAAAAACCTGATGCAACTCCAATTTTTCCATCATTAGTTACCTTCAATGATACATCTTTACTTTCATTACCTCTTTTTATAGTTACTGTAATTTCTTGGTTTTTATATTTGTCTAATTCTTCTTGCGCTTCATCAAAATAGGTAATTGGATTTCCATTAATGGCTGTAATAATATCTTTTAATTTTAAATCAGCATTTTTATTTGGAGATTCAGCAGAAATTTCTGCAATTGCAAAAGGATATCTTGGAAATAAAAACGGTCCGGCATCTTTCCCACGATCCATCAATTGCGATATGAAATTTTCTGGAATTTCTTTTGAAATTATAGCGCCATTTCTTTCAATTTCGTAAGTATTACCATTTATAAATTCAAGCGATAAGTCCGAGAATTTTTTCACTTTTTCGCCATCAACAGTAATAATTTTATCACCTGTTTGCAAGCCTAACTTTGTGGCTAAAGAATCTTGAGCCCAAATTCCATCTTTTAAATTTTCATTTGGTAAATATTTTTCACCATACGCCCACATCAAGCAGATATAAATAAAAATACCCAACACAAAGTTTACAAAAACGCCACCCAACATAATAATTAAACGTTGCCAAGCTGGTTTTGAACGAAATTCCCAAGGTTGTGCAGGTTGTTTTAGTTGTTCAGTATCCATACTTTCATCAATCATTCCTGAAATTTTTACATAACCACCCAAAGGAATCCAACCAATTCCATATACAGTTTCACCAATTTTTTTCTTAAAAAGTGAAAATTTGTAATCAAAAAATAAATAGAATTTTTCAACTCGGGTTTTGAACAATTTTGCGGGAATAAAATGTCCCAATTCGTGCAGTACAATTAGTAAAGACAAGCTTAAGATAAATTGCGATGCTTTGATAAGTATTTCCATGCAGCGTTAGATCAAATTTTTAAAACGCACAAATGTACGTTTTTACAAAGAGTTTCAAAAGAACTAAATTCAGTTCATTTTTATTTTAACAAAGATTTTTGACTGCTTTTGATGCTTCTCGCTTTTTTGCCGTTTTTTTAAATCGTAAATTTGCAGTAGAAATCAATTTTATGGAACTCAAGTTTTTTAAAAAATCACTTCCAACACTTATTTTTTTAGCTATTTTTTCGGCAATTGCCATTCCAATTTTCTATCATTTGTTAAAAGTTGATAAAAAATTAAAGGTCTACAGTCCTGCAGATGTAAACCCTAGTTTGGTTGATTTTTCTGTCAAACACATCACTAAAGATCATACTATTGCTGATTTTTCACTCATCAATCAAAATGGCGAAATCATCACTCAAAAGGATTACAAAAACAAAATTTATATTGCAGATTTTTTCTTTACACGCTGTACAAATATTTGTGTTGCTATGGCTTATAATATGAATCAGTTGCAGGAATATTATAAAAATGATGCAGACATTTTATTTTTATCACACTCTGTTACTCCTGAAATAGATAGTGTGCCAATTTTGAAAAAATATGCGATTGATAAAGGGGTGATTGATAGAAAATGGAATGTTACAACAGGTGATAAAAAGCATATTTATGGACTTGCCAGAAAAAGTTATTTCGCAGTAATTGAAGATGGAGATGGGGGAGAGGATGATTTTATCCACACAGAACAATTTGTTTTGATTGACAAAGAGCGCAGAATTCGCGGTTTTTATGATGGAACAGATTTAAAAGACATGGAAAAATTAAAACAAGACATGGTGTTGTTGAAAGCTGAATATGAAAATTAATGGTTTAATAAAAAAAATCAAGGTAATAAATTGTTTAGAATGATTCTAAACTCTTATCTTTGTGACTAACTTAATTCCCGCTTTTGCGGGACTTTTTATATCAAAATTTGAGCACAATAGCGTCTTTACAAATTGGTGAAATTGGATATATTTCTGAAGAATCTTTGGATAATATACCTTTAAAATTATTAGAAATGGGTTGTTTGCCAGGCGCAGAAGTGCAATTAATTCAAATAGCGCCCCTAAAAGATCCAATTTATATTTGTGTAAATGGCAGTCATTTAGCGATCAGAACAGAAACTGCAGCGCAAATTAAAATCCTAAAAAGCGAATAAATCAATGGCAAACAAACCTATAAAAGTTGCCTTAATTGGAAATCCAAATACAGGAAAAACACTACTTTTTAATCAGTTAACTGGCTTGAATCAAAAAGTAGGAAATTATCCTGGAGTAACTGTGGATAAAAAAGAAGGAGTTAGCAAATTGTCAGCTACACAAACCGCCATTATTACTGATTTGCCTGGTACGTACAGCATCAATCCAACATCTATGGATGAAAGTATTGTGCTGAAAACCTTACTTAAAAAAGACATTAAAGAATCTCCAGATGTTATTTTGGTGGTAGCAGATGTTGAAAATTTAAAGAGAAATTTACTGCTTTTTTCGCAAATAAAAGACTTAGAAATTCCTACTATTCTGGCAATCAATATGGTTGATCAAATGCACAAAAAAGGCATTAGTATTGATGTTTCAGTGTTGAAAGAAGAGTTAAATACTGAAGTAGTGCTTATCAGCGCCAAAAAAAATGAAGGTATCAAAGAGGTAAAAGAAGCTATTATTCGTTGTCATGTGGCTGCAAAAGCTTCTCCTTTATGTGGGATCAATCATAAAATTGATCCTGATTATTTTGCAAAATTAAAAGAAATTAGTCCCAACTATTCCTTGTATGAATTGTGGTTGATGGTTACTCAAAATAATTTTCCTGAAACCATAACAGCTTCTGAAAAAGCTGCTTTATTATCTTTCAAGCAAGACATTTCAAAACTTAAAAAATACCAACATAAAGAAACCATTTATCGCTATCAAGAAATCAATAAAATATTGAAAAAAACCTATTTGGTTGATAAATCTAAAGCAAGTGATGTTCGAAGTAAATTGGATAAAATCTTTACACACAAAATCTTTGGATATATCATTTTCTTTTTGATTTTACTGGTTATTTTTCAATCTATTTTTGATTGGGCTTCTGTTCCTATGGATTTTATTGACGGACTATTTGCTAATTTTTCTGAGCTTGTTAAAGAGGCTCTTCCTGAAGGAGTTTTTACAGATTTGCTGACAGACGGCATCATTCCAGGAATTGGAGGTGTGGTTATTTTTATTCCGCAAATTGCTATTTTGTTCCTATTCATCGCCATTTTAGAAGAAACAGGCTACATGAGTCGTGTTGTTTTTTTAATGGATAAAATCATGCGTCGTTTTGGGATGAATGGCAAAAGTGTGATTCCATTAATCTCAGGAACAGCTTGTGCAATTCCTGCTATTATGGCAACAAGAACCATTGGAAATTGGAAAGAACGATTGATCACCATTTTGGTGGTGCCTTTTACAACTTGTTCAGCACGTTTGCCAGTGTATGCAATTTTAATTGCGCTGATAATTCCAGATACCAAAATTTTCGGATTGTTCAATTTGCAGGGATTAGTGTTGCTTTCTTTATATGCTTTGGGTTTTGGAACAGCTATTTTAGCAGGATATATTTTACACAAAACATTGAATATCAATTCAAAATCATTCTTTGTCATAGAAATGCCCAATTACAAAATTCCTTCTTTCAAAAATGTATTTTTTGAAGTTGTTGAAAAAACAAAAGCGTTTGTTTTTGGAGCAGGAAAAATCATTTTGGCGTTGTCAATTGTATTGTGGTTTTTGGCTTCCAATGGGTCATCTGACTTTAAAAATGCGGAAAAAAATGTATCGAAATTGGATGTTTCTCAAAACTTACCATCAGACGAATTAGACAAAAAAATTGCTTCCTACAAACTCGAAAATTCTTACATAGGAATGTTAGGAAAATCCATTGAACCAGTCATTAGGCCTCTAGGATTTGATTGGAAAATTGGAATTGCGTTAATTACTTCCTTTGCAGCTCGTGAAGTTTTTGTAGGAACTTTAGCAACCATTTATAGTGTAGAAGCGAATGATGATGACGTAACAACAATCAAACAAAAAATGGCTTCAGAAATGAATCCCGAAACAGGAAAAAAACGTTTTAATTTTCCTGTGGGAATGTCGTTATTGATTTTTTATGCTTTTGCAATGCAATGTATGGCAACTTTTGCAATTGTAAAGAAAGAAACAAAAACATGGAAATGGCCTCTGATTCAATTAGTTGGTATGGGTCTATTGGCATATGTTTCTTCGTTAATTATCTATCAAATTTTAAGCTGATGCAACAAATTATAGTCTATATTTTAGTGGGAGCAGCCTTTGTATTTCTGTTGAGAAAATATATTTTCACTTCAAAGAAATCAAAAAATTGTTCAACCGATTGTGGCTGTCATTAAAATCTTAACAGAAAATTAGTACCTTTGAAAATCAGGTTTTTATAACTTTGTTTTTTAATCAAAATCCAATAAATTTAATTTACAAATACATGAAAAAATCTATTTTATTAATTGCTTTACTAGCAGTTTTTTTAGGAACAAGTTCAGATATAACTGCGCAAAAATTTGTAAAAGTTGATGCAAGTCCAATGGATGCAGCAGCTTTTCCATCTAATTGGAGAGAAGCAGACAAGTTGGTGAAAGTTGTTTACAGCCGTCCACAGTTAAAAGGAAGAACTTTGGATAAATTAGCGCCAAATGATAAAGTATGGAGAACTGGAGCTAATGAGGCAACAGAAATTACCTTTTATAGAAATGTTGTTTTTGGGGGAAAAGAAGTTGCTGCAGGTACATATACATTGTTCACTATTCCTACAAATGAAGATTGGACAGTAATTTTGAGTAAGCAAAAAAACGTTTGGGGATCTTATTTTTATGACGAAAAAGACGATGTTGTAAGAGTTAAAGGAATGGTTACTAATTCAGATGAGCCAATTGAGGCTTTTTCAATAGTTTTTGAGGGTGAAAACAATGAAGCAATCATGTATTTTGGTTGGGGAAATAAAATAGTTTCTGTGCCTGTAAAAGGATAAATTTAAATACATTCAAAATGAAAGCCTCAAAAATTTGAGTTTTTTTTATGTATTAAAATTTGTAAGTTTTGGAAAAATAATAAAATGAAAAAGCCTTAAAAATCTAAAGATTTTTAAGGCTTTTTGCGGTCTGGACGGGACTCGAACCCGCGACCCCATGCGTGACAGGCATGTATTCTAACCAACTGAACTACCAAACCGTTGCTACCTATATCGGTATTGCGGATGCAAATATACTCTTGTTTTTATTTCTGACAAAGAAAATTATTAAAATTTTCTTCTACTTGTTAAATAGTTCGTGAGCACTGTTGTAAATCCATTTTGAATATCTACTGGGACATAATCAATTTTGTATTGCAAACATTTATCTTTCAATGTTTTAAAATAATTTTCTATCAATATTTTGTAGCTGCTTTGAATATTTTCAGCATACAAATCTATGGACTCTCCAGTCTCAACATCTACTAATTTTTTGGGTGAATTGTCAAAATTGAAGTTCAATTCCAATTCAGCATCATAGGTATGGAACAAAACTACTTCGTGTTTGTTGTATTTTAAATGACGCAATGCTTCAAACAATTCCTCGCTTTCATGATCTGTTTGAAACATATCAGTAAACAGAAAAATTAAGGATCTTCTGTGAATTTTTTCTGCGATTTCGTGTAAATATTTATAGGTGTCTGTGGCCGTTTTAGATGTTGATTCCAACAATTGTTCTAATTGATGTAACAACATTTTTCGATGACGCTCACTACCTTTTTCTGGGGCATAATATTCGTAAGTATCGGCATATATGCTAAGTCCAACTGCATCTCTTTGACGCTTTAAAATTTCCATCAAACAAGCTGCTGCAACTGCCGAAAAACCAATTTTATTCAAAGAATCCAAATTTTGTGATTTTACTATCGGAAAATGCATGGATGCTGAATTATCAATTATAATATGGCATCTTAAATTGGTTTCTTCTTCGTATTTTTTGGTGTATAATCTTTCGGTTTTAGCAAATAATTTCCAATCGATATGACGTGTGCTTTCGCCTTTATTGTATAATTTGTGTTCAGAAAATTCCACCGAAAATCCATGAAACGGACTTTTGTGGATGCCTGTAATGAATCCTTCAACAACTTGTTTTGCAAGTAAATTCAAGTTTTTTATTTCTGAAGTTTGATGTTGAGATAATTCCATATTATTTTTTGATGCTTTGTGCCTTTATTAAATTATCTTTTGTTTGTTGTAATTTTTTTAATAAAATTGGATTGTATTTTGAGTTTTCAATTCAAAGGTCTTGTAAAATTTTATTCACTTATTTCGAAGAATAGTCCTCAACAGTACTTGCTAATCACGCTTTTGGAAAAATAATATCGCCTGTCAATTGCACTTCTTCTAATTTTTCTAACACTGATTTTAGGTGTTTTATGAATGATTTTTGTCATCAAAAGGAATTGTAATAAAAAAGCATAATAAAAAGAAGTAAAAGTATTTCACAAGTTGATTTTCAAAGTATAAAAATAAAAAAAGGTTTGACTTAAGCCAAACCTTTTACATTATATAAATTGTTAATTACTACTATAACGCAGCTTCAATTTTACTTGTGTACACATTTTTTGGAGCAACACCTACTTGTTTGTCAACAACTTCACCGTTTTTAAATATCAAAACAGTTGGAATATTTCTTACACCATATTTCGCAGCAAACTCTTGATTTGCATCCACATCTACTTTTCCAATGATTGCTTTCCCTTCATATTCTGCGTGAATTTCGTCAACGATAGGTCCTACCATTCTGCATGGTCCACACCAAGCAGCCCAAAAATCTACCAATACTGGTTTGTCTGATTTTAATACAACTTCTTCGAAAGTTGCATCTGTTATTTCTAATGCCATTGTATGTTTGTTTTATTTAATGAACTGATTTCTTGATTACAAAAGTACGCAATTTATTTACTTTGAAGATTTCAAAAAATTGCTTTTTACTATCTGTCTATCAATTCAAGCTATGCGTACATTTAAAATAATTCTTTTGCGATTTTACGAATATTATCACTTTTCCCCATAGAATAATAATGTAAAACAGGTACTCCAGCAGCTAATAATTCTTTGGATTGATCAATAGCCCATTCAATTCCAACTTGTTTTATTTGCTGACTTGTCGTACATTTTTCTACTTCAGTGATTAAACTTTCTGGTAAATCTATTCTAAAAACTTGGGGTAATAACTGTAAATGACGTTTCACAGACAAAGGTTTAATTCCAGGAATAATTGGTACTGTTATTCCCATATTTTTTGCTGCTTCTACAAATTCGAAGTATTTTTTATTATCGAAAAACATCTGAGTTACAATATAGTCTGCGCCAGCATCTACTTTTTCTTTCAATCTTTTTAAATCGGTTTGCATAGAAGGCGCCTCCAAATGTTTTTCAGGATACCCAGCAACACCAATACAAAAATCGGTTTTATTATTGCTTTCAATAGCATCATGCAAATATTTACCATTATTCAAATTATGAATTTGAACAACTAAATCTTTGGCATACTCATGACCACCTTCAATAGGTTCAAAATATTTTTGATGGCTCATGGCATCACCTCTCAAAGCCATAACATTTTCAATTCCAAGATAATGACAATCCAACAAGACATATTCTGTTTCTTCTTTGGTAAACCCCCCACACAACACATGAGGTACAGTATCTACATGATATTTATGTTTGATAGCTGCGCAAATTCCCACAGTTCCAGGTCGCATTCTGGTTATTTTTCTATCCAATAATCCATTGCCTTTGTCAATATAAACGTATTCTTCTCTTGACGTAGTCACATCAATAAATGGTGGATTGAACTCCATTAATGGATCAATGTTATTGTATAATTCTTGAATGCTATTGCCTTTTTTTGGCGGAATAATTTCAAAGGAAAACAAGGTTTTCCCGTTTGAATTTTTGATGTGATCTGTTATTTTCATTCTCTTAAATCCCTAAAAGGTTACTGTTAAATTCGTTTTATGATTCTTCTGCCAATACAGGATACAACCACTTTATTGCTTTTTCTTTTGAAATTCCTTTTCTTTTTGCATAATCAGATACTTGATCGTCTGTAATTTTCCCCAAACCAAAATATTTAGCTTCCGAATTTCCAAAATAATATCCAGAAACGGAAGCTGCAGGCCACATTGCCAAACTTTCCGTCAACGTTACACCAATCTGATTTTCCACATCCAACAATTGCCAGATGGTTTCTTTTTCTAAATGATCTGGACATGCAGGATATCCAGGTGCTGGACGGATTCCTTTGTATTTTTCTTGAATTAAATCACTGTTTGTCAATTGTTCATCAGCATCATATCCCCAATGCTTTGTTCGGATTTGGTGATGTAAATATTCCGCAAATGCTTCTGCAAAACGATCTGCAATAGCTTGAACCATAATTCCATTATAATCATCTTCTTTGACTCTGTAACTCTCTGCCAATTCTTGAGCCCCAAAAATACTAACACAAAAAGCACCAATATAATCGGTTTTTTTAGTGTCTTTTGGAGCAATAAAATCGGCCAAAGCAATATTTGGAATGCCTTCTCTTTTTGATAATTGCTGACGTAAGGTTCTAAAAATAGCAATTTCTTTTTCTTTTTTATAGATGGCAATATCATCATCATTGATAGAATTTGCTTCAAATAAACCAAAAATTCCTTTGGGTTTTAACTGTTGTTTTGCAATAATTTGTTGCAACATTCTTTGAGCATCCTCATACAATTCAGTTGCTTGATTGCCTACAATTTCGTCTTTTAAAATATCTGGAAATTTACCATGCAAATCCCAACTTCTAAAAAACGGACTCCAATCAATAAATGGTACTAATTCTTTTAAACTTAGTTGTTCTAAAACTTGTATTCCGAGTTCTCTTGGTTTGATGATGGAAGAAATTTCCCAATCAAGAGCATATTTTCTTTTTCGAGCTTCTGAAATAGAAATATAATTTTTTTCTTTGCCTCGTTTTAAAAATTGAATTCTGAAATTTTCGTAGTCTTTTTTGATGTTTTCAGTGTATTCTTTCGATGTTTTTTTATTCAACAAATCACCCACAACAGTGACTGCTCTTGAAGCATCATTTACATGAACCACTGCATTTTTATATTGGGTATCAATTTTTACAGCAGTATGCGCTTTGGATGTTGTTGCACCACCAATCAACAACGGAACTTCAAAGTTTTGACGTTCCATTTCTTTCGCCAAATAGACCATCTCATCTAAAGAAGGTGTTATTAATCCGCTTAATCCAATGGCATCAACCTTTTCTTTTTTTGCTGTTTCAATAATTTTTTCAGGAGGAACCATCACTCCTAAATCAATGATTTCGTAATTATTACATGCCAAAACAACGCTTACAATATTTTTCCCAATGTCATGAACATCCCCTTTTACTGTTGCCATTAATATTTTTCCTACTGGCTCAGATTTGCCAGTTTTGGCAGCTTCTATAAACGGATTTAAGTAGCCCACTGCTTTTTTCATCACTCTTGCTGATTTTACAACCTGCGGTAAAAACATTTTTCCGGCACCAAATAAATCACCAACTACATTCATTCCAATCATTAAATGACCTTCAATAACTTCAATAGGAGTAGTTGCTTCTTGTCTAGCTTGTTCAACATCATCGATAATAAAAGCATCAATTCCTTTGACCAATGCATGGGTAATTCGTTCTTGAAGTGGATTTTCTCGCCAGCTTAAATCTGCCGTTTTTTCAATTGATTTTCCTTTGACAGTTTCTGCAAAATCGAGTAAACGCTCAGTTGCATCCTCTCGTCTGTTTAATATAACATCTTCGACACGTTCTAATAAATCTTTTGGAATTTCATCATACACCTCTAACATTGCAGGATTTACGATTCCTATATTCATTCCAGCTTGAATGGCATGATATAAAAAAACAGAATGCATAGCTTCACGCACAGCATCATTACCACGAAATGAAAATGACACATTGCTTACACCTCCACTTACAGAAACATTTGGTAAATGTTCTCTGACCCATTTTGTTGCTTTGATAAAATCGAGCGCATTTAATTTATGCTCATCCATTCCAGTAGCAACTGGAAAAATATTTAAATCGAAAATAATATCTTCGGATGCAAAATTTACTTTATTGACTAAAATATCATAAGAACGTTTTGCGATTTCGATACGTCTCTCATAATTATCAGCTTGCCCAACTTCGTCAAAAGCCATTACAATGACTGCAGCTCCGTAACGTTTGATTTGAGTTGCTTCCCAAACAAATTTTTCTTCTCCTTCTTTTAATGAAATGGAATTTACCACACATTTTCCCTGTACAACTTGCAACCCAGCTTCGATAATTTTCCATTTTGAACTATCAATCATAATGGGTACTCTGCAAATATCTGGTTCAGCAGCAATTAAGTTTAGAAATCGAACCATAGATTCTTTCCCATCAATCAAACCATCATCCATATTAATGTCGATAATTTGTGCGCCTCCATCTACCTGATGTCTTGCAATTTCGAGCGCTTCATCAAATTTTTCGTCTTTGATTAATCGTAAAAACTGTCGAGAACCAGCCACATTTGTGCGCTCACCAACATTGATGAAATTGCTATTTTCGTTTAGAACTAAGGGTTCTAAGCCAGACAATCGCATGTATTTATTTTGCTTCACTTTCATCTTATTGCTAACATTTTAATGAGACCTTTCGACTGCGCTCAAGGTGACAACTTTACGAGGTTTATAATTTGCTGCAATATTTGCAATTATTTTAATATGATCCGGACTTGTACCACAACATCCTCCGATAATATTGATCAAATTTTTCTTTAAATATTCTTCTATTTGCTCACCCATTTCTTCAGGGGTTTCGTCATACTCACCAAACGCATTTGGCAAGCCTGCATTGGGATGTGCAGAAATTGCAAAATCTGTTTTGTTGGCAATTGCCTCTAAATGCGGCTGTAATAAATTTGCTCCTAAAGCACAATTAAATCCTACAGATAACAAAGGAATATGAGAAACTGAAATTAAAAAAGCCTCTGCTGTTTGTCCAGAAAGTGTTCTTCCAGAAGCATCAGTAATAGTACCACTTAACATGACTGGAACCTCAATTTTTCGCTCACCTTTTACTTCTTCAATAGCGAATAATGCTGCTTTTGCATTCAGGGTATCAAACACGGTTTCAACCAACAATACATCTACGCCTCCATCCAACAATGCTTCTACTTGTTGCTTGTAGGCAATTCGCAAATCGTTGAAAGTAACGGCTCTGTACCCAGGATCGTTTACATCTGGAGACATACTTGCAGTTTTATTTGTTGGCCCAATTGAACCTGCCACAAAACGAGGTTTGTTAGGTTCTTTTGCGGTGAATTCATCCGCAACCTCACGTGCTATTTTTGCAGATTGAAAATTCAATTCATACACCAAATCTTCCATTTGATAATCTGCCATTGCTATGGTAGTTCCCGAAAACGTATTGGTTTCTACAATATCAGCACCCGCTTCAAAATACTTTGCGTGTATTTCTTTGATTGCTTGAGGTTGCGTGATGGAAAGCAAATCATTGTTTCCTTGCAATGAAGTTGGATAATTTTTGAAACGTTCGCCTCTAAAATCTGCTTCGGTAAATTTATATTGTTGAAGCATGGTACCCATGGCTCCATCTAAAACCAAAATTCGCTCTTGTAAAGCGTTGTATATATTTGACATTTTTGATGTTTTTTTATCAATTTGTCATCAGGAAAGTGTGAGATTTCGCTGTTATCTGTCAAATAAACACGTGGAAAATCAGTATTCATTTGTAGAATGTAGCACCTTTTCTTTCTAAAAAAGGAGGTTGCTAAGGTTTCAACGGGTCTAATCCCTCTGCCTTTCGTGATAACGTTTTTTAAGTGTAAGAACTCCTTGCAAAGTAACGTAATATTTTTTTATTTGCAGAATGTATTTGATTTAAAAATTAGTTTTTATCAAACAAATTTGACGATAAATAACGGTCACCTCTGTCACAAATAATGGCAACAACAACGCCACTTTCTAATTTTTCAGCTACTTTTAGGGCGCAAAAAACATTCCCTCCACTGCTCATACCTGCAAAAACACCTTCTTCTTCTGCCAATCTTTGAGTCATTAAAGTTGCCTCAGCTTCACTGACTTCAAGCACTTCGTCTACCTTTTTTCTGTTAAAAATTGCAGGAACATATTCATCTCCCCATTTTCTAATTCCAGGAATTTTTGAATCTCCATCAGGTTGAACACCAACAATAGTGATGCTTTTATTCATTTCTTTCAGATAATCCGAAACACCCATAATAGTTCCTGTGGTTCCCATAGATGCCACAAAATGTGTAACTTCACCTTCAGTATCTCTCCAAATTTCAGGACCTGTTGTTTTGTAATGCGCTTTGGAATTATCAGGATTGTCAAATTGATTCAATCTGTAATAGCCTTTTTTGTATTTTAATTTTAGTGCGTAATCACGTGAACCTTCAATTCCTAATTCTGCAGGAGTTAAAATTACTTTTGCTCCATATGCACGCATGGTTTGAACTCTTTCAATAGTTGAATTTTCTGGCATTACCAATACCATGTTTACACCCAAAACTTTAGCCATTAACGCCAAAGCAATTCCTGTATTTCCACTTGTTGCCTCAACTAAAGTGTCTCCTTTTTTAATGTTTTTTTTCTTGATTGCTTCATTAATCATGTTAAAAGCAGCTCTGTCTTTTACACTTCCACCAGGATTATTTCCTTCCAATTTTAACAATAAGGTAACTCCGTCTTTTTTTAAAATATTTTGAACCTCTATTAAAGGTGTATTTCCTACAAAATCAATGATGTTTTTTGTCTTCATAATCCTTCTTTTTTAAATATTTTATTTTCGTATTGCACAGTTACTACCGAGTTTTTTTCAATTGATTCTCGAATACAAACATTGGCACCAATCACCGAATTTTCACCAATCACAACGTTTCCTCCTAAAATGGTAGCATTTGCATAAATGATCACATTATTTTCAATGGTAGGATGTCTTTTTGTGGATGCCAAACTCTTTTTTACTTGCACCCCCCCTAAAGTTACCCCTTGAAAAATTTGCACATTATTTTTAATGATAGTGGTTTCACCAATCACAATTCCTGTTGCATGATCTATAAAAAAAGATTCTCCAATTTCTGCTCCCGGATGAATATCTGTTCCTGTATATCTGTGCGCAAATTCGCTCATCATTCTTGGTAAAACAGGGACATTTAATTGCAATAATTGATGACTTAAACGATATACGGCAGTTGCATAAAAGCCAGGATATGCTAAATAAACTTCTTCTAAACTTTTTGCTGCAGGATCATTTTTAAAGGCAGCCAAGGCATCTAGATCTAATTTTGCTCTTATATCATCAAAAGAATTTTTAAAATTCTCCCAAATAGTTTCTCCGTTTTCAACGTTTAATCTCTCTAAAATTTTTAAGAACTTTTCGGTTGTTTTTTCTTGATAAACAAACTTATACTGTGTGTCAATCACCCCATTTATAAGTTCTTTTGTGAAGATTTCAACAGCATCTCTTAAACACATGTGATAATCTTTTACAGGCAAAGTATCTATAATTTGTCTCATTTTTTTTATGATTCAGGTGCTAATTCCACTTCCAAACCATGTAATTCTGGGGTCATTTGAATTTGACAACCTAATCTGCTATTCTCTTTAACATAAAATGCTTCAGCCAACATGGCATCTTCGTCATCAGACATTTCTGGTAATTCGTGGTCAGAATTTACATAACATTGGCAAGATGCGCACATGGCCATTCCACCACAAATTCCAATGGTTCCTTCTTCAGCTAATTCGTAAGAGCGAACAACTTCCATCAAATTCATAGCCATATCTGTAGGGGCAATCACTTCGTGAGTTACGCCATTTCTATCAATAATTTTTAGTTGAATGTCTTGCATTATTTTTATTTCTAATAAGTCGCAAAGTTACTGAAACCTAACAAGAATTTTACTAATCTATTGATTTTATTACTGCTTTTGGCGCTTCTTTTCTTGTGCCATCAAAACCATCTACACCTCCAACAGTCGTATATTTCATTACATATTTTTTGTTAGGAAAAATACGTTGATAGGCACTTTGACACATCAACGTTGCTTCGTGAAATCCGCATAAAATCAACTTTAATTTTCCAGGATAGGTATTTACATCACCAATGGCATAAATTCCAGGAATATTTGTTTGATAATCTAATGCATTGTTTACTTTAATTGCGTTTTTTTCGATTTCTAAACCCCAATTTGCGATCGGACCCAATTTTGGGGACAAACCAAAAAGCGGAATAAAATGATCTGCATCAATGATGAAATCATCAAAACCTTCTTTTTCAACCACAACTCCTGTCAATTTTTCTTTGCCTAAAAGCGCTTTTACTTCTCCAGGAGTTAGTATTGTAATTTTACCTAAATTTTTCAATTCTTGTACTTTTTCAACAGAATCTTGTGCGCCTCTAAATTCGTTTCGTCTATGAATTAAAGTAACTTCGGATGCAATATTTGTCAAAAATATCGACCAATCTAAGGCCGAATCTCCTCCTCCTGAAATCACCACTTTTTTGTTGCGATACAATTCTGGATCTCTAATGATGTATTCTACACCTTTGTCTTCAAAATCTGAAATATTTTCAATCAAGGGTTTCCTTGGTTCAAAACTCCCTAAACCACCAGCAATGGCAACTATTTTTGCATGATGTTTGGTGCCTTTGTTCGTGGTTACTATAAACGTTTCATCAGTCTGTTTTTCAATGGTTTCTGCACGTTCGCCTAAGGTAAATCCGGGTTTAAATTGTTTGATTTGTTCCATTAATTTATCCGTCAAATCGCCTGCTAAAATTTCAGGATATGCAGGGATATCATAAATGGGTTTTTTTGGATAAATCTCGGAACATTGTCCTCCAGGTTGTGGCAACGCATCAATTAAATGACAGCGCAATTTTAACAATCCTGCTTCAAAAACGGTAAATAATCCTGTAGGTCCTGCACCTATTATTAAAATATCTGTTGTAATCATTTTTTTTAAAATGCTTTTAGCGATTAGCTTTTTGATAACTACAAAAAGCTAATAGTTATTTTATTTTTCGACTAAACTTTTGGTAAACTCGTTTAGTTTTTCAACTTTTTCTTCAAAGTTTCCTTTGATGGTTTTTCTGTATTTATTGATGTTTTTTACCAAATCATCTATTTCTTCAGGAATCACGTCTTCAAAAAACTGACGCAATCTTTTGGCTGTTGTAGGAGATTTTCCGTTGGTAGAAATGGCGATTTTCACATTTCCTTTGGTGACAATTCCACCCATAAAAAAATCGCAATAAGGTGGATTATCGGCTACATTGACTAAAATATTTTTCGATTTACAATCTTTGTAAACTTGAATATTCACGTCAATACTATCTGTCGTAGCAATGACAATTTGTTTGTTTTTTAAATATCCTTTTTTATACGAATCATCAATCATTTGGATGTTATGCATTGCTGCAAATTCTTTTGTTTCACCACGAAAAAAAGGGGCTACCAACGTCACATTTGTATCTGGACTTGATTTCAATAAAAAACACATTTTTTCTAAAGCGACAAATCCACCACCTACAATTAAAATTTGTAATTGTTCGGTTTTTAAAAAAATTGGATATAAATTATTTCGTTCCATAAGCAGTTGTATTGAGTTCATATTGATACTTATTTTGGATGTTTACAATGTTTTTACGATGTTTGACAACTTCTCCAAAAACAATGATTGCAGGATTGCTTAAATTCTGCATTTCAACAACTTGCTCAATAGTGTCCACAATTCCGATTCCGATTTTTTCATCGGAAGTTGTGCCGTTTTGAATGATGGCAACAGGCAATTCATGTTTTCCTTGCGCTTTAAATAATTTGACAATTTGAGGCAATTTACTCATGCCCATCAAAACCACTACAGTTGCGTTTGATTTTGCTGCCAATTCAATATCCGAGGATAATTCATGGGTTTTTGTAGTACCTGTAATCACCCAAAAACTCCCTGAACATCCACGTTTTGTTAGTGGAATATTTTGATTGCCAGGAACCGCTAATGCTGAAGAAATTCCGGGAACAAAGGCTGTTTCTAAACCAAATTTTGCTGCATATTCAAGTTCTTCTGCACCACGTCCAAAAATAAATGGATCACCACCTTTTAAACGAACAACATGTCCAAATTTTTGTGCATGCGCCACAATCAATTCGTTAATTTGTTCTTGTTGATACGCATAACAGCCTTTTCTTTTTCCAACAAATATGAGTTTCGATTTGGGATTTGTGTAGTCTAAAATTTCTTCCTTTACGAGTGCATCATACAAAACAACATCCGCTGTTTTTAGAACTTTGATTGCCTTTACAGTAATCAAATCTATATCACCAGGGCCAGCTCCAACAATCGTTAATTTGGGATTTCTAATGTTCATTTTCTTAAATATTTTTTGAAAATGCAATATCAGAACTTCTGAAATCTCTTACTTTTTGTAAAAAATAACTGGCATCTTGAATGTATTTTTCTGAAAAACTCCCTGTAGGTTTGTGTTTTTGAATTTGATAAATCAATGTCGAAAAAGGAGTCTCTAAACTGATTTTTTCTGATGAAATAAAACACTCATCAAACTGTTGAATGATGTTAGCATGCGAATTTGTACTGATATCTTCTGACAATAACATCGCTTTTGCAGAATTCACTAAAGAACTGTATGCATGATAAATAGCATTCGAATAACCTTCGTTTTGATGCGACTCTTTTGCTTTTTCAATTTTTTCTTCACTTTCTAAAAACAGGGTAGCAATCAAATCAATAACTACTCCTGCACATTCTCCAATACCAATTTCTTGAACGTAGGTTTCGTTGTTTCCCCAATCAATAAAATCATCTTGAGTAAGGTTTGTAGCATCTTGTAAATCGCTCAAAAAATCATAAAAATATTTTTTCCCTTTTTGTTGATAATAGGTTGTAAAATCAATTTGGTTTCCGTTTTCTTGGTAATCATTTAAAATTCTACGCAAAGCTTCTGGGCCTCTTTTACTTGGAATTTTTACGACTTTATCTGCAAAAATACCTTTTCCATTTCCCAAATTTCCACCACCTAACAGAACTTGTAGGGCAGGAGCCACTAATTTTTCAGGAGTTCTTATAGACATTCCTTGAAAACCAATATGAGCCATGTTGTGTTGCCCACAAGCATTCATACAACCACTAATTTTAATGACCAAATCTTGGTTTGCCAATAATTGTGGATATTCTGTTTTTATGACATCTTCGAGTTTTTCAGCAATTCCTGTACTGCTTGCAATTCCTAAATTACACGTGTCTGTTCCTGGGCAAGCTGTGATGTCAACAGCTTTGTTATAGCCAGGTTCAGCGAAGTTTAATTTTGTCAATTCTGAATAGAAAAATTCCAAAAATTCTTCTTTTACAAAAGGAATTAATAAATTTTGACGTAAGGTAAAACGGATTTCCGATGCTGCATATTTTTCAACCAAATCAGCCAATTTTCTGGCAACATCTGTAGTGAAATTTCCTATTAAAACTTTCACTCCAATTGCAACAAAACCCTCTTGTTTTTGAGGAATTACGTTGGTTGATTTCCAAGTTTCAAAGGCTTTTTCATTACCAATAGTTGCTTTAGGAATTGTTGAAATAGTTACTGGTTTTGAGTACGAATAATTTTCTACATCAATTTCAACGGTTTTAAATTCGATGGCATTTTGTTCAGCATCAACCGATTTGATGAATTCTTCCAAACCAATATCATTGATTAGAAATTTTAAACGAGCTTTTCCCCTGCTTTTTCGTTCTCCATATCTATCAAAAACCCGTAAAATTCCTTCCATTGTTGGAATGATTTTGTTGGATGGTAAAAACTCATACAATACATCTGCATGACGTGGTTGTGAACCCAAACCTCCAGCAATCAACACTTTAAATCCACGGATTTCTTTTTCAATTTTGGCGATAAAACCCAAATCGTGCATGTAAGAAAGTCCTGTATCAGCATCAGAAGCAGAAAAAGAAACTTTGAATTTTCGTCCCATTTCTTGACAAAAAGGATTTCTTAAAAAGAAACGAAAAACGGCATCTGCATAAGGCGAAACGTCAAAAGGTTCTTCAATATCAATGCCTGCAGTTTCGGAAGCTGTTACATTTCTAACGGTGTTTCCGCATGCTTCTCGTAAAGTAACATCCTCTTTTTCTAATTCAGCCCACAATTCAGGTGTTCTGTTCAAATCAACATAATGAATTTGGATATCCTGACGTGTGGTAATGTGTAATTTTCCAATAGAATATTCGTCTGAAACTGCTGCAATTCGCCTTAATTGTTTGCTGTTTACTTTTCCATAGGGCAATTTAATACGAATCATTTGAACTCCTTGTTGACGCTGACCATAGACGCCTCTAGCCAATCGCAAACTTCTGAATTTCTCCTCATCTATTTGAAGATTATTGTATTGTGCTATTTTATCAGCCAATTCAATGATGTCTTTTTCAACAACTGGATTTTCTATTTCTGTTCTAAAACTTTTCATTTTTTTAGTTTATTTTATGAATCCAACACCAACAGTATTATTAGTTTTTGGATTGATTAAGATAAAAGCGCCATTGTATTTATGGTTTTTATAGGTGTCAAAAAAAAGTGGTTTGTTAACTTTTAATTGAATATCACCAATTTGATTTAAAGTCAAAACTGTTGGATTTTCTTCAATACCAGAAAAATCAGTTTTTAAAATTGTTGACAAATGCGTAATTTTTGCTTGTACATCATTGACACCATGTTTCAATAAATATTTTTGAGAGTTTTGAAGCGGCTCTTTATCCATCCAACAAATAGTTGCTTCTAAGTCTTTTGAAATTGTGGGAATTTCATCAATTTTCACAATCATATCACCTCTACTTACATTTACATCATCTGTTAAAGTGATGGAAACTGAACTACCTGAAAGCGCTGTGTCAAACTCTTGATCAAAAAAATAAATATTTTTGATAGTAGATTTTGTCAAAGAAGGCAACACCAAAATTGGGTCTCCAATTGAAAAACTATCACCATAAATTTTTCCAGCATACGCTCTAAAATCATGATATTCAGCAGTTTTTGGTCTGATTACAGTTTGTACAGGAAATCGAGCTTTTGTGTTTTCATTGATTTGAGTTGGATCGATATTTTCTAAATAATGCAATAACGTTTCCCCTTGATACCATGACATTTCTGTTGATTTTTTAACCACATTATCACCATCCAATGCAGAAATTGGAATGAAGGTAATTTTTTGATTCTCAAAATCACTTTTGGTTGCTAAATAATAAATTTCATTTTTGATGGATTGAAACTTTTCTTCTGAAAAATTCACCAAATCCATTTTGTTTACCGCAACAATTACCTCTTTAATTTTTAATAAATTATTGATAAAAAAATGACGGTACGTTTGTTCAACCACCCCATTTCTAGCATCTACCAAAATGATAGATACTTGTGAATTTGAGGCGCCAGTGACCATATTTCGGGTGTATTCCACGTGACCTGGAGAATCAGCAATGATGAAACTTTTGGCAGGTGTAGAAAAATAAATATGCGCTACATCAATGGTAATTCCTTGTTCACGTTCTGCAATTAAACCATCAGTTGCTAGCGAAAAATCTAAATAATCAAAACCTCGTTGTTTGCTTTTTTCTTCAATGGCTTTTAATTTATCCGTTGTTAACGACTTTGTATCGTATAAAAGTCGACCAATTAAAGTGCTTTTTCCATCATCTACACTTCCTGCTGTTGCTATTTTTAATACTTCCATTTTTTTAAAAATATCCCTGTTGTTTTCGTTTTTCCATGGCTGCTTCTGATCGTGAATCGTCAATTCTGGCGCCTCTTTCTGAGATTGATGAATCTCTGATTTCTTCCACAACTTTTTCAATAGTCCTTGCATCCGAAATTACTGCAGCTGTACAACTCATGTCACCTACTGTTCTAAAACGCACGATTCTTTCTATAATCTCTTCATATTCATCTCTGTAGACAAATTCATCATTGACTGACCAGATAAATCCGTCTCTTAAAAATGTTTTTCGTTTGTGTGCAAAATAGATAGAAGGAATCTCCAATTGTTCTTTTTTGATATATGACCAAACATCCAATTCTGTCCAGTTAGAAATAGGAAAAACACGAACATTTTGACCTAATTCAATGCGACCATTTAGCATGTCAAACAATTCAGGACGTTGGTTTTTTTCATCCCATTGACCGAAATCATCTCTTACAGAAAAAATTCGTTCTTTGGCTCTTGCTTTTTCTTCATCTCTTCTTGCGCCTCCAATACAAGCATCAAAATCAAACTCTTCAATAGCGTCTAACAGCGTTTCTGTTTGTAAAATATTTCTGCTTGCATACCTGCCTTTTTCTTCTTTTACCTTGCCATTATCTATATTATCTTGCACGTTTCTAACGATCAATTCCAAACCTAAATCACGCACCAATTTGTCTCTAAATTCAATCGTTTCAGGAAAGTTATGACCAGTATCAATATGTAATAATGGAAAAGGAATTTTAGCTGGATAAAAAGCTTTTTGCGCCAAACGAACTAGTGTAATGCTATCTTTTCCTCCAGAAAACAGCAATACAGGACGCTCAAATTGGACAACAACCTCTCTAAAAATATAAATAGCCTCACTTTCTAAAGCATTTACCTCCAAGATTTTTTTACTCATTTTTATTATTATTTAAGAATGCAATCCACATTCTCTATTACTTTCTACTTTTGTTGGATCAAAATACACAAACTCGTTAGGCAGTTGTTTTTCAGATAAATACGCATCTAAATCTTCATCTGACCAATGATAAAATGGACTCACTTTTAAAATACCGTCTTTACTTTGAGAAATAATATCAATACTATCCCTAAAGGCTGTTTTTCCTTTTCGTAAGTTCGTAAACCAAACATCCGGTTGATGTTCTTTCATGGCCCTTGTAAAAGGTTCTAGTTTTACTTGTTCCGTAAAAATTTGATGTTTTGGATCGTCTATACTTGGCACACCTAAAACCACATTTCTATGCGCAACTGTTTGTTTTGGTGTATATAAATGAATGTTTAAATTCAATTTTGAAATCAATAATTCAGCGTGTTTGTAAGTTTGAACAGTGTTATAGCCTGTATCACACCAGATTACTTTGATATTGTTTTTGACTTCTGTTACGGCCTTTAAAATTGCCACTTCGTAAGGGCGAAAATTGGTGGTAATTACTGGTTTTTTTGCTATACTGATTGCCCAAGAAATAATTTCATTCGGACTTTTTTCTTGCAATTCTTTGTTTATTTTTTGGATATCTAAACTCATTTTTTTCCCCATTTTACTGCATTCCAAATTCTTTCGTGAAAGAAATACAACACTATTTTTGTTATAAAATCAATAGATGCAATTGATGCTGCAATGGAAACTTTTTGTGTAATAAAAAAAGAAACAATTAGTGTATCAAGCGTTCCAACAATTCTCCAGCTAAATGCTTTGACAATACTTCTAAAAGATTTTTCGGATTTTTTATCTTCTTCAAAACTACTTTTTGATGCTGTTTTATTAAAAATCATTTGACTTGCAATCATATTTATATAAACCCTATCGTATTAATAGGGTATGCAAACTTACGGTAATTAGAAAAATAAAACAGTAAAAAAAATGTGAAATTTATTTAAACCCTATAGTTTTAGTAGATTATAGATAAATCATTTAAAAAATTATCAAATTAACAGTATTTGTGATCAAATTATAAGGCTTTGAAATATAATAATGATGGAATATAAAAAGGTTTGTATGATTTTTACTAAAAAGTTTTTCCTAATGTAAATTGTAGTGGAATTGCAACACCATCATTTCTAGTAAAAATATTCCCATTTGAATAATGCATAATTCGCAGTTCAGCATTGTATTTTCTGTTTTTTCCAAAAAAAACTCCAAAACCCATAGTGTCTTGAAAAATTACTTTAGGACCTGTTTCTAATCCATCAATATCACTTTTGGTCAATAGAGTAGGGCCAATTAAGGAGTAATTTGTATAAAAATCATACCCATCTCTTCGCAATAAATAGAAACGCAAAACTGGGAAAATGGAAAAAGCAAACACATTTTCATGGTTTAATGACGATTGAAAAGCAGTTACACTTGTGCCCCAATCCAATGAAAATATTTTTTCTGATCGATAAATCAATCGTTGATAAGTTAGCGAAAATGCATGGGTAGCTTTGGCTTCACCAACCCAAAATATCGGAATTCCAAAACTCTCGAAATTGCCTACTTTTAAGCTCATTCCAAAAAAGCGATTCACACCAAAACCAATGGCACTTGTCCCATAACTAACTTGTAAAATGTTGTTTGGAAAAAAATATTCGTTTTTTGCATAATCATCCGCTGTTTTATCATCTACTTGTTTCAAATGATATTCAAAACCCAAACTTGCTTGCGAAATAGAAGGTTGATTGTGTTTGGTTGATTTTGGTAAAAAAGTACCATTTGCTGACAAACGCCATTTATCTGTTAACCAATATTGTAAACCAAAACCGTATAGTAAACTGGCAAAATGCGCATCATCATAAATTACTTGATCATTAATTGAAAACCCAAATCTAGTAACATTTGCAATTCCAGATTCTACATAAAAGGATGTTTTTTTAGCGATTTTAAAGTCTTTTTTGAATGACAAAGACCAAGCGTTGATCCAAACACTTCTGTCATAACCAATATTATTTACGTTGTCATATTTAAACCAAGCGGCAGGTCTCATGGTTCCAAATTGCACCGAAAAATCATCTGTAATTTTGTGACCTAACAACAACCTACCAGAAAACCAATTGCGACTAAAAGATTCTGTTTCATATCCATCAATCAAATTGTCGTTAGAAAAAGGATAAAAAATTCCTCCTAAATTGATGCTGTAATATGATTTTGATAAAAAGTTGGTGAATTTGGTTTTTAACGGTTTTTCTGATTGAGAAAAATTTTGAAGTGAGCAAAAAACTACTAAAATGAGGATTGTTTTTTTCATCAGATTAAAACTCATTCTTCGTCAATTTTTCTAGTGAAGTATTTTTAAAAATGGCTAACGTACTGTCTCTTACTTGAATCATCAAATTGTGAACTGCACAAGCATTTTCATCAGGACAATCATCGCATTTTTCATAAAAATTCAAGCTTACACAAGGCACCATTGCAATGGGGCCTTCTAAAACGCGCATTACATCCGTCATTAAAATTTCTGAAGGATGTTTTAACAAATAGTAACCTCCGCCTTTTCCTTTTTTAGAGCCTAAAAATCCTGTTTTTCTGAGTGTTAACAAGATGCTTTCTAAAAATTTTAGTGAAATATTTTCACTTTTTGAAATCGTAGCAATTTGTACAGGACTTTTGTCATGTTGTTTCGCCAAATAAGTTAGCGCTTTGATTCCGTACTTTGTTTTTTTAGACAGCATGAAACAAATATATTAGTTTTTAGCTTTTAGTTGTTAGTTTTTAGTTTGAATATTCCACTCTGAACTTTGAACTTTCTTTAAAATTCTAATAACTAAACATCAAAAGCCAATGCTTGATCAATATCAGCAATAATATCAGCCACATTTTCCAATCCAACAGAAACACGCACCAAACCATCAGTAATTCCTACTTCTAATCTGTCTTTTTCAGATAATTTACTGTGCGTTGTGGAGGATGGATGTGTAACAATAGTCCTTGTATCGCCTAAATTTGCAGATAATGAACACATTTTGATGTTGTTTAAAAAAGTTCTCCCGGCATTAATTCCGCCTTTAATTTCGAAAGCAACAATATTGCCTCCTAAACTCATTTGCTTTTTGGCAATTTCATATTGAGGATGTGATTTTAAAAACGGATATTTTACCATTTTAACGTTTGGATGGTTTTCTAAAAATTCTGCAACTTTCAAAGCGTTTTCAGCATGTTTTTCAACTCTGATTGCTAACGTTTCCAGACTTTTTGACAAAACCCAGGCATTGAATGGCGACATTGCAGGCCCTGTATTTCTGGCAAAAATATAGATTTCATGCATCAATTCTTTGTTGCCAACTGTAATTCCACCTAAAACCCTGCCTTGACCATCCATCAATTTTGTAGCAGAGTGTATTACCAGATCAGCTCCAAATTTGATGGGTTGCTGAACGTAAGGTGTTGCAAAACAATTATCTACAATATAAATCAGATTGTGTTTTTTGGCAATTTTCCCAATGAATTCCAAATCTAAAATATCTACAGCAGGATTTGTTGGTGTTTCAATATACAAAATCTTAGTATTTTCTTGAATCAAACTTTCAATCAAATCAGCCTCATCAACCTTAAAATAAGAAGTTTCAATATTCCATTTTGGTAAAAATTTGGTAAACATTGCGTGTGTAGAACCAAAAACGGAACTGCAAGAAACAATGTGATCACCTGCTTTTAGCAAAGCTGCAAAGGACGTAAAAATTGCAGCCATTCCTGTTGCAAATGCATAGCCAGCTTCTGCACCTTCCATCGCAACAATTTTGTCTACAAATTCGGTTGTATTCGGGTTTGTAAATCGGCTGTATAAATTACGTTCTTTTTCCTCTGCAAAAGAAGCACGCATTTCTTCAGCATCATCAAAAACAAAACTTGATGTGAGATATAATGGTGTTGAATGTTCAGAAAACTGACTTCTTTCAGTCTGATTTCTTATTGCGTTTGTTTCGAAATGTTTTTTAGTACTCATTTTATATTTTTATCAGATTCTGAAATAAATTCAGAATGACACAGTGTGTCAATTATTATGTTTTGCCAATCGTAAAATATCTCCAAAAACTCCTCTTGCTGTTACTTTTGCACCTGCTCCTGCACCTTGAATGACGATCGGTTGCGTTCCATACGATTCTGTATAAATTTCAAAAATCGCGTCAGAACCTTTTAATGAGCCTAAGGGTGAATTCTGCAAAACTGATACTAATTTTACTTCTAAAATTCCTTTTTCTTTGGATAAATCACCACTCAACTCACCAATATAACGCAATACATGATTGGGTTTTTGATTGTTTTTTAAGGTTTGATACTCGCCATTCAACAACGCTAAATTATTGATAAAATCAGTAACAGTTCCATTTCTCAAATTCTCAGGAATCAAATTTTGAACGTCCACTTCATGTAATTCATTTTCTAAATCCAATTCTCTCGCTAAAATTAATAATTTTCTAGCAACATCAACACCAGCTAAGTCATCTCTTGGGTCTGGTTCAGTAAAACCTTTGGAAATGGCGTCTTGCAATACTGTTGAAAATGAAATTTCTTGTGATGAAAAAGTATTGAATAAATAACTCAATGTTCCTGAAAAAACCCCTCGAATTCGGGTAATATTCTCTCCAGATTCATGCAATAATCTGATGGTATCAATCAAAGGCAACCCTGCGCCAACATTGGTTTCGTATAAATATTGTTTTTTGTATTCTTTTAATTTTGAACGTAATTTTTTGTAAAAATCAAAAGATAATGTGTTTGCGATTTTATTGCAGGAAACCAAATCAAAACCAGCTTCAATCAACGGAATATATTGCGTTACAAAATCAGCGCTTGCAGTGTTGTCAACGGCAATTAAGTTTTCTAAATGATGTGTTTTTGCAAAATTGATGACATCAACTATAGTGACATTTTTATCACCATTTGTTACTAATTCCTGTTCCCAATTCGCAGAAACGCCTGATTTATTTAACAATATTTTTTTAGAATTTGCTACAGCAAATACATGTATCTGAATTTTTCTTCTTTCTAAAATGGAAGCACTATTTTCCAACAGCTGATAGATTAACGTACTGCCTACCAAACCTTTCCCAAAAATGGCAATATTTATTTTTTTAGAAACTCCGAAAACTTGCCCATGAATCACATTGACAGCTTTGTGCAATTGTTCTTTTTTTAAAACAATACTCACATTTTTTCCGGTAATTGAATTGTTAAAAAGCAACGGCACAATTTGATTTTTAATCAACGCATTGTATGGATGATGAAATTCGCTCAAATCTTGACCAATAATGGAAATGACGGCTACATTTTTTATAATTGAAATTTGATTGACATCCTGCGAATAAAAATCACTTTCAAACTCATTTTCTAAGGCTTTCACAGCTTCTTCAGCTTTGCTTTGTTCAATCACAAAACCAATTCCTCTTTCAGAAGAGCCTTGAGAAATAATGCTTACACTGATATTTTTTGCACTCAACGTTTTAAAAATTCGTGCATCAACACCAACTTTTCCTAACAAACCTCTTCCTTCAAAATTCAGTAAGCAAACATTGGTTATGGTGGAAATGGATTTGATACCTTGTGCATCACTTTCAGAGCTGATTAACGTGCCTTTGTCTTTTTTGTTAAACGTATTTAAAATGCGAAGATTAATGTTTTTTTCCAACAAAGGAATGATGGTTTTGGCGTGCAAAATAGTGGCGCCAAAATTTGCCAATTCATTCGCCTCTGAAAAGGATAATTGCTCAATTTTTTTGGCATCAGTTACCAACTCAGGATTTGCAGTAAAAATTCCATTGACATGAGTGTAGTTTTGCAACTCATCCACATCTAAAAAATTTGCCAATAAAGCAGCAGTATAATTACTGCCATTTCTGCCTAATGTAGTGGTTTCGTTTTTTTGATTACTCGCTATAAATCCAGTAACAAGATTTACTGTTTCTGAATTTTCTTTGAAAAATTTGACCACATTTTCTCTCGAAATTGTATTGATAGGTTGTGCATTTCCAAAATTTTCATCGGTAATGATTAGTTTTCTTGCATCAACAATCGCAATAGGAATTCCTTGATTTTCTAATAAACTTGCTAATAGTTTTACGGAAAGTAATTCGCCATGAGCTAAGACTTCGTCTTTGATTTTTTCACTGTAATCGCCCAACAAAGAAACCCCTTCAAAAATACTTTTCAGTTTGCTGAATTCTGATGAAAGATCTACATTTTTATTTGGCACTAACTGATAAGTTTGTAGTTTTTCAAAATCAGTTTGATAAGCTTTTTTTGCAGCTGCTTTCTCTAAAATGGCTTCTAGTTCATCTGTGGTATTTCCTCTGGCAGAAACAACAATCGTGAATTTTTCCTTTTGTTTGACTTTATCAAGAATGATGTCAATGGCATAAGGCAATCCAGTTTCATTGGCTAACGATTTTCCTCCGAATTTTACAACTTTCATTTTTTTAGCTCTATAATCTTTATTAAAAATAGGTTCAATAATTTTTTGCAATTGGTCATATTCTATCAAAAATGCGTCATGACCATGTTCTGAATTGATTTCATTATACGTCACATTTTCTTTGGTCAATGCCAGTTTTCTGTGTGTTTCTCTATTTTCATCTGCTGTAAAAAACAAGTCAGAATCCACGCCAATGATGTGAATATTCGCCTCAATAGTGTCTAAAATATCCATTGGAATTTTTCCATTATTGGTCACATCAATTGACTTTAACAACTGATTCATCAGTTTGTAAGAAGACAATTGATATCGCTCTTGCAATTTTTTTCCATGATGCAACAACCAACTTTCTACATTAAAAATTGATAAAGCTTCATTTTTAGAACGCTGAAAACGTTTTTTAAACGATTCAGGAGTTCTGTAGCACAACATGGCATGCATTCTTGCATCATGCACAGGATTGCTGGAATTCACCAAAAATTGCTCTTGAATTTGGCAATTGGCAATCAACCAATCAGTTGATTTCCAATCTGTAGCAACAGGAATAAAATGTTGGGTTAATTTGGTATTCAATACTACCATTTCCCATGCAATTCCACCACCCAAAGAACCTCCAATCAGGGCAAAAAGTTGATTTATTTTTAGCTCTTTCAAGCCGATTAAAAAAATGTGTGCAATGTCTCTTGCAATAAAACTTTTGTAATCATCAATGACAAATCCGTCAAAACCATTACCAGGAATATTAAAAGTAAGTACGGAATATTTTTGAGTGTCAATCGTTTTTTCATCACCAATAATATCGGGCCACCAACCATTTTCGCCAGCAACATGGCTGTTTCCTGTCAACGCATGATTTACTAAAACCACTGGAGCGGTGCCTAGTTGCTGTCCAAATAATTGGTAGCTCAATTCCATATTTTGAAATTCGGTTCCACTTTCGGTAGTGAAAGTTGGAATGATGATACAAGGCAAATCGTGCTTCACAAGTTATTTTATTTTGAAATTTTAGCAAATGCTGCTTTTAAATCGGCTTTTAAATCTTCAACATCTTCTATTCCAACAGAAAGTCGAATTAAATCAGTAGTTACTCCAGTACTTTTTTGTTGATCTTCATTTAATTGTTGATGTGTTGTACTTGATGGATGAATGATTAACGATTTTGTATCGCCAATATTTGCCAATAATGAGAATAATTTTGTTTCGTCAGCTATCGTTTTTGCTGCTTCAAATCCGCCTTTTGCTCCAAAAGTAACAATTCCACTTTGACCATTTGGTAAATATTTATCAGCCAATGATTTGTAGGCATTACTTTCTAAACCAGGATAATTTACCCAAGCAACTTCATCTTGTTGTTCTAACCATTTGGCAATTTCTAAGGCATTATGGGAATGTTGTTTGATTCTTACAGAAAGTGTTTCCAAACCTTGAATGATATTAAAAGCATTTGTTGGACTCAATGCGCCTCCAAAATCACGCAATCCCTCTAAAATTAGTTTGAATGTATAAGAAGCTGCGCCCAATACTTCATAATATTTCAATCCATGATAACCCGCTGAAGCTTCTGTAAATTCGGGAAATTTTCCATTAGCCCAATCAAATGTTCCTGCATCAATAATGGCGCCTCCTAAAGAATTTCCTTGACCACCAATGTATTTTGTCAACGAGTGAATCACAATATCAGCACCATGTTTTATTGGGTTTAGTAGGGCTGGAGTTGCTACTGTATTATCTACAATAAAAGGAACTTTGGCTGCTTTTGCTTCTGTTGATATGGCGTCTAAATCCAATACATCTAATTTTGGATTTCCTAAAGATTCTACAAAAAAAGCTCTCGTATTTTCTTGAACTGCAGTTCTAAAATTATCTGGATTGGAGGCATCCACAAATGAAGTTGTTATACCCAATCTTGGCAAAGTTACATTTAGTAAATTATACGTTCCTCCATACAAACTACTTGAAGCAACAATGTGATCGCCTGCTTTTAATAAGGTTAACAATCCTGTTGAAATAGCGGCTGTTCCAGAAGCAAAAACGACAGCTCCAATTCCACCTTCAATAGCTGCCAATCGATCTTGTAAAATTTGATTGGTTGGATTGTTTAATCGGGTGTAAATAAATCCTAATTCTTTCAATGAAAATAGGTTTGCAGCATGATTCGAATCGTTAAAAACATACGATGTTGTTTGGTAAATAGGAACTGCTCTTGTTCCTCCATTTTTTGTGACATCATGTCCTGCATGCAACGCGTTTGTTGCGATTTTTTGTGTACTCATTTTTCTAATTTTTTTTGAGTTAATAAATAATTAAACCAAAAGCCAAATGCATCAAATTTTGTTGATGTACCTACTAGAAAAATGTTATTAAGAAAATTGAAATTTCCAGAATAGAAAAATTCATTTTTTGTCATCTATCCAACTAAAAATAGTTAAGTAGAATTTAGCACCTTCTTTATCGCTAAAGGGTTGCTAAGGTTTCAAAGGGTCTAATCCCTCCACCTTTCTTGATAACATTTCGATAAGTTATTGAACTTTGTGAGCACAAATATTGCAACAGAAAATTGGAATATCCAAATAAAAACTCCATTTTTTACGAAATGCTTTTCTTTGCCAAAGAACTATTTTATTTCATTTGATAAATTTTTCTTAAAAATGATTTCTGTTTAGAATTTAACCTTAAATTTGCAAACTTAACAAAGAGGAAAAATTTGAACTGATTGCAACCTCATAAAAAAAATGCTAAAGCAGTAAGTTTCTACTTCCTTTAGCCACTAAGCAATCATTTTTTATTTTTTTTCAAACAAAAAAACGTTTTTATGTCGTATTTATTTACCTCAGAGAGTGTTTCTGAAGGACATCCAGATAAAATCGCAGATCAAATAAGTGATGCATTGATTGATAATTTTTTAGCTTTTGATAAAACTAGTAAAGTAGCCTGTGAAACCTTAGTTACTACAGGACAGGTAATTTTGGCTGGTGAAGTAAAATCTCAAACATATTTGGATGTGCAGCAAATAGCAAGAGAAGTTATAAATAAAATCGGCTACAACAAAAGCGAATATATGTTTGATGGCAATTCTTGTGGTGTTTTATCGGCAATTCATGAGCAATCTCCTGATATCAATCAAGGAGTTGATAAACAAAATCCAGAAGAGCAAGGTGCAGGAGACCAAGGAATGATGTTTGGTTATGCTACTGACGAAACTGAAAATTTTATGCCTTTGGCGTTGGAATTATCACACAGATTGTTAAAAGAGCTGTCTCAAATTAGACGAGAAAATAAAGAAATCGCCTATTTAAGACCTGATGCAAAAAGTCAAGTTACGATTGAATATTCTGATGACAATGTGCCACAAAGAATAGATACGATTGTAATTTCTACACAACATGACGATTTCATCAAACCAGTATCAAACAGTGCTGAAGATAAAAAAAATGCTGAAGATGCCATGTTGAAAGTCATTAATAATGACATCAAAAATATATTAATTCCCAGAGTGATTGCAAAATTGCCAAATCATATTCAGCAGTTGTTCAATGCTAAAATACATTATCATATCAATCCAACAGGCGTTTTTGTGATTGGAGGGCCACATGGAGATACAGGATTGACCGGAAGAAAAATTATTGTGGATACGTATGGAGGAAAAGGTGCTCATGGAGGAGGCGCATTTTCAGGAAAAGACCCAAGCAAAGTAGATCGTTCAGGTGCATATGCAACCAGACATATTGCTAAAAATATGGTGGCTGCGGGATTGTGCAAAGAAGTGTTGGTACAAGTTTCGTATGCAATTGGTGTAGCAGAGCCAACCAGTATAAACGTAAATACATATGGAACAGCTAAAGTAAATATGACAGATGGCGTAATTGGTGAAAAAGTCAAGGAAATATTTGATATGCGTCCCTATTTCATCGAAAAGCGATTAAAATTGAGAACACCCATTTATTCAGAAACTGCGGCTTATGGTCATATGGGAAGAACTCCTGAAATAAAAATTGTTACATTTTCAAATCCAATGGGTGAAACTGTTTCTCAAGAGGTAGAGACATTTACATGGGAGAAATTGGATTATGTTGATAAGATAAAGGAAGTTTTTTTGCTATAAAAATTTATCAATACAAAAGCCTTTTAATATTATTAAAAGCCTTTTTTTATTGTATTATTTTTTTTCTCTTTAACATTATTTTAAGACTTCATATTTATCGGTTTGTGTATTTTCGGACGCAATTCAAATCAAATACATAATGACAACAAAAAAAATAGTAATGCAACTGCTTTCAGTAGCCTTTGTTTTTGCTTTTTCTTTGGATGCATCTGCACAAAGAAAGAAGAAAGAAAGCAAAGACGACAAAAAAGCACCAGTAGTTTCCCCTGCTGTAAAACCTGAACCTAAAAAATCAGGTCCTCAACCTTATGGAAAGGTGGTAACCAAAGACATGACAACCGATAAAGGGTTATTCCATGTACATTCAAAAGACGAAACCTATTTATTCGAGATTCCTGATTCACTATTTGAAAGAGAAATGTTGATGGTAACTCGTATCGCAAAAACAGCGAGCGAAATTGGCTTTGGTGGTGGTAAAACAGCTACTGAAGTATTGCGTTGGCAACGTAAAGGCGAACAAGTGTTATTAAGAGTGGTATCTCATGATGTAGTAGCTGATACTATTTTACCTGTTCATGAAGCAGTTGTAAACTCAAACTTTGAGCCTATTTTGTTCAGTTTTCCTATCAAAGCTATTAATAAAGATAGTACTGCAGTTGTTATTGATGCAACCCCTTTATTAAAAGAAGATGTAAAACCATTAGGTTTTCCAGATAGCTACAGAACTCGTTACAAAGTTTCAAGATTAGACAATTCGCGTTCATATACAGAGCGCGTAAGTAGTTATCCTGAAAATATTGAGTTAAGACATGTAAAAACGTATTTTGCATCAGCTTCACCGTCAAACAGAAGTTTGGGATCTATCTCTTTAGAGATGAGCAATTCTATGATTTTATTGCCAAAAGTACCTATGAAACGTCGTTATTTTGATGAGCGCGTTGGATGGTTTGCTCGAGGACAAGTTGATTATGGTTTAGAAGCTCAAAAAAGTAAAACGATTACTTATTTAGACAGATGGAGGTTGGAAGTAAAAGATGAAGATATCGAAAAGTTTAACAGAGGCGAATTGGTGGTGCCCAAAAAACAAATCGTATATTATGTAGATAGAGCGACCCCAAAAGAATGGGTTCCTTATATCAAACAAGGTATTGAAGATTGGCAAGTTGCTTTTGAAGCTGCAGGTTTTAAAGATGCAATTATAGCTAAAGATCCTCCAACTAAAGAAGAAGACCCAGATTGGTCTCCTGAAGATGTTCGTTACTCTGTAGTAAGATATTTGGCATCCCCAATTCCAAATGCAAACGGACCTCACGTAAGTGACCCACGTTCAGGTGAAATTTTAGAGTCTGACATCAATTGGTATCACAATGTAATGACGTTGTTACACGATTGGTTTTTTATTCAAACTGCTGCCATCAACGAAGATGCACGTGGTAACTCATTTAAAACTGAAACAATGGGACGTTTGATACAATTTGTATCGTCTCACGAGGTTGGTCATACGTTAGGACTGCCTCATAACATGGGTAGTTCAGTGGCGTATGCTGTAGATTCTTTGCGTTCTGCATCATTTACATCAAAATACGGAACTGCACCCTCAATCATGGATTATGCTCGTTTTAATTATGTAGCTCAACCAGAAGATAAGGGTGTTGCTTTGATGCCTAATATTGGGGTTTATGATAAATATGCTATCTCTTGGGGTTACAGACCTATTATAGATAAAGATGCTAAAGGTGAAAAAGAAACCCTAGACTCCTGGATTTTAGCGCATGCTGGAGACCCTATGTATCGTTTTGGACATCAACAAGCATCTGGTGTTGTTGATCCAAGTTCGCAAACCGAAGATTTAGGTGATGATGCTATGAAAGCGTCTATGTACGGAATCAAAAACTTGAAACGTATTTTGCCTAAATTAGAAGAATGGACATCAGAAAAAGGAGAGACCTATGATGATTTAGAAACCATGTACGGACAATTATTAGGTCAGTTTAACAGATATATGGGACATGTAACTGCAAATATCGGTGGTGTGTATGAATATTATAAAACTACTGACCAAGCAGGCGCTGTATACACACACGTTAACAAAGCGAAACAACAAGAAGCCTTAAAGTTTTTGATTGATAATTTATTCAAAACTCCAACTTGGATGTTGGATAAAAATATCTTTGGAAAAATTGAGTTTTCAGGTTCTGTAGAACGTGTAAGAGGCTTGCAAGCAAGAAACTTGAACAACATTTTAGATGCTGGAAGAATGGCACGAATGATTGAAAACGAAACTTTAAATGGTTCTGCAAAAGCATATACTTTGGTAAGCATGATGAACGATTTAAGAGCAGGGATTTGGACTGAATTGTACAATGGTGCTGCTATTGATACGTACAGAAGAAACTTGCAAAGAGCGTATTTAGATCGTATGAATTATTTATTGAACGAGGCAAAAGACCAACGTGAAATCAATAATGGCTATGCAAAGCAAAGTGGAATTACTGTAAATCAATCGGATGTGAAAGCAGTTGTTAGAGGCGAGTTGAAACGAATTCAACGTGACGCTAAAGCAGCAGCAGCAGGAAACACCTTAACAAAATACCATTTGCAAGATGTTACTGATCGTATAGGAATGATTTTAGATCCTAAGTAGTCTTTAAACTCTATAAAAGATTTTGACTAAATGAAAAACCCTGAACAATTTGTTCAGGGTTTTTTGATGTTGTTAATTAGTAAGATTAAAAATTATCCCTGCTTCAGCTGCCATTGCCAAGCAGATGCTAAGGCTTCTTCTAGGCAGATTTCTGTTTTCCAATTTAGTTCTTTGTTGGCTTTTGTAGTGTCTGCATACGCTGCAACAATATCTCCTTCTCTTCTGCCAACAATTTTATAATTTAATTTAAGGTTGTTTACTTTTTCAAAAGCATTGATTACTTCCAACACCGAGCTTCCTTTTCCAGTACCAATATTAAAGTATTCGAAAGTTGCTTTATTTCTTTTTTCCATTAAACGTTTAAGCGCAGCAATGTGTGCTTTTGCTAGGTCAACCACGTGAATGTAATCTCTAACTGCTGTTCCATCAGGAGTTGGATAATCATCTCCAAAAACGGCTAATTCTTTGCGAATTCCAGCAGCAGTTTGTGTAATAAATGGAATTAAATTTTGTGGTACTCCTAATGGTAATTCTCCAATTTTAATGCTTGGATGCGCTCCAATTGGATTGAAATAACGCAATGCAATACTATTGATTTTATGTGCATTGCTAGCATCTCTAATGATTTCTTCACCAATTTGTTTGGTGTTTCCATATACAGATTCAGCAGCTTTAACAGGAGCTTTTTCAGTAACTGGCAATTCATCTGCTTGACCATAAACCGTACAAGAAGAGGAGAAAATAAAGTTATCTAAGTTACGATCTCTTATTTCTTGCAACAAGTAAATCAGTGAACTCAGGTTGTTTTCGTAGTAATCTAGAGGTTTGCTCATGCTTTCACCAACTGCTTTAAACGCGGCAAAATGGATGATTCCGTCAATAATATTGTTATCAAAAAAAGTTTTTAAATCACTTTTGATGCGTGTGTCAATATTGAAAAATGTTGGTTTTTTTCCTGTGATAGTAGTAATATTCTCTAAAACATCCATAGTAGTGTTTGATAAATCATCAATAATGATTACTTCAAATCCTTCGTTTTGCAATTCTACGACTGTGTGAGAACCAATAAAACCTAAACCTCCTGTTACTAAAATTTTTTTCATGATAAGGTTGTTGGTTGATACCTGTTTAATTTAAAAATTTAATGATGGTTTCTGTGATAAATAGCAATTGTTCCTCATCCAATTCTGTATGCATAGGCAAAGAAATGACAGTTTTTACCAGTTGATTGGTTACAGGAAAATCAGCTTCTTTATACCTTGCATCTTGATACGCTTTTTGCGCGTGCAATGCCACAGGATAGTATATGGCATTTGGAATTCCGTTTTCTAATAAATGTTTGTGCAGAGCATCTCGTTTTCCATTGGTGATTTGTAAAGTATATTGATGAAAAACATGGCAATCGCAAAAATCACACAGTTCACCACAGTTTTTGGTTGTGTTGGATTGTGTCGTTGGTGTAATAATTGCTGGATGATTTTTAAGCGCTTTTGTATAAAAACGAGCTGCATTTCTGCGAGTGTTGCAATAGGTGTCTAAATGCGGTAGTTTTATTTTTAAAACTCCTGCTTGTATAGAATCCAATCGCGAATTTACTCCAACTACATCATGGTAATAACGTTCATACATTCCATGATTTACAATGCCACGCAATTTGTGTGCTAACACATCATCATTGGTAAAAATTGCACCTCCATCACCATAACAACCTAAATTTTTAGACGGAAAGAACGAGGTTGTACCAACAGTGCCAATAGTTCCTGCTTTTTGTTTGCTGCCATCAGAAAATGTATAATCCGCTCCAATTGCTTGCGCATTGTCTTCAATAACATATAAATTGTGTTCTTTGGCAATTTCTAAAATAGCTTCCATATTGGCAACTTGTCCAAATAAATGTACAGGAACAATTGCTTTGGTTTTTGGAGTGATGGCTTTTTTAATCGCTTCAATATCAATATTGAAAGTTTTTTGATCAACATCAACCAATACAGGCGTTAATTGCAACAACGCAATTACTTCTACTGTTGCAGCGAATGTAAAATCGGCTGTAATGACTTCATCTCCGGGTTTTAAATCCAAACCCATCATGGCAATTTGTAGTGCATCAGTTCCGTTTGCGCAAGGAATGACGTGTTTTACATTCAGGTATTTTTCTAAATCTTCTTGAAATTCTTTTACTAACGGGCCATTGATATAAGTAGATGTGTTTAATACATCTTGAATGGAATGATCAACAGCATCTTTTATTTTTTCGTATTGACCTTGTAGGTCAACCATTTGAATTTTTTTCATGAAAGTTATAACTATTAGTGCCTCAAAAATACGATTTAAATCTATTATCTTTGACAAGTTCAAAAACTTTCCGAATGAAAAATTTTAAAAAATTTTTAAAAATTAGTGGATTCATTCTAATTTTAGTAGTAATTATTTTATGGGTTTATGCGAATTCACTGAAGCCAACCTACGAAGGGAAAATTAGTATCAAAAATCTTTCTCAAAAAGTTGCTGTTCATTTTGATGAATTTGGTGTGCCACATATCAATGCCAACAATCAAGAAGATGCCTATATTGCTCTGGGATATTTACACGCGCAAGAACGTCTGTGGCAGATGGAATTGATTCGTAGAATTGCAGCAGGTAGATTGTCAGAAATTTTCGGTAAAGACTTACTAAAAACAGATGTTTTTTTTAGTGGTTTAGGAATTGAAGAAGCTGCAGAAAAAACAATTGCAACGTTAGATAAAAATTCAAAAGCCTATATTTTAACTCAAAAATATTTGGACGGTATCAATCAATTTATTGAAGAAGGAAGCACCCCCATTGAATTCACCCTAGTAGGTATAAAAAAAGAAAAATACACCATCAAAGATGTCTATAATGTTTTTGGATACATGGCTTTTAGTTTTGCTGTGGCGCACAAAACAGATCCATTATTAACAGAAATCAAAGAGAAATTAGGGGATGCTTATTTGAATGAATTCATGGATTCATATACTGAAAATCTGACAATTATTCCAAGAGAAGTCAATCCTATCAAAGCCAATTTATCAGTTGCTGTGAACGACATCATGAAAACGTTGCCAGTATCCACTTTTATTGGAAGTAATTCTTGGGTTATTGGCGCTGAAAAAACAAAAAACGGCAAAGTTATTTTTGCAAATGACCCTCATATTGGGTTTTCTCAACCTTCTGTTTGGTATCAAAACCATATCAAAACAGCTGATTTTGAAATTTATGGATTCAATATTGCATTGATGCCTTTTCCGCTATTAGGACATAATAAAAAAATGGCTTACGGTTTGACGATGTTGGCAAATGACGATTTGAATTTTTACTCGGAAGAGAATAATCCGAAAAATGACAATGAATACAAAACTCCAACAGGATTTCAAAAATACGAATTGCGTACAAAAACCATTAAAATTAAAGACAATCCAGACACTACTTTTGTCGTAAAAGTAAGCAAACACGGACCAATTATGAATGGTTTGGTTGAACATATTCAAGACAAAAGACCAATTGCGATGCATTGGATGTATACGCAATTGGAAAACAAAACTTTGGATGTCGCATACGGGATGAGTCACTCAAAATCGTTATCAGAATTTAAAAAAGCAGCTGAAAAAATTCACGCTCCAGGTTTGAATGTAATGTATGGAGATGCAGACAATAATATTGCTTGGTTTGCCTCAGCAAAATTATATCAATTGCGCGAAGGTTTGTCATCAAAAATGTATTTGAATGGCGCTTCTGGCGAAGACGAAATTTTAGAAATATTGCCTTTTGAGGAAAATCCACAAGCGATTAACCCAAGCAATCATTTTGTATATTCTGCAAATAATCAACCAGATTCTGTTCGTGGGAAATTGTATCCAGGGTATTATCAGCCAGAAGATAGAGCCAAAAGAATTGTAAGTTTATTGAAAAATAAAAATGATTTTACCAAGCAAGATGTTGCTAAAATGTTGTTTGATGTTACTTCATCCACAGTAGCTGATATTAGTAAAGATTTGCTAAAAAACATCAACACATCAAACTTATCAATTACTGAAAAAACAGCATTTTCGGTTTTAGAAAAATGGGATGGAAATCATTTGAAAAGTGCAATTGCACCTACAATTTACAATCGATTTTTATTCGAATTTTTAACAGCAACTTTCCATGATGAGTTGGGTGAAGGGTTTGAATTATTTTTAAATTCGCAATTGCAAGACCAAGTCTTGGTATCGCAAATCAATCGTGAAAATTCGGTTTGGTGGGATGATATTACTACGAAAAACACAATAGAAAGAAGAAATACAATTCTTGAAAAATCATTTAAAAAAGCAATTTTATTTTTAGAAAATCAATTGGGTAAAAATGTAGAAAGTTGGAAATGGGAACGTGTTATTTCAGTAGAGCACGAGCACCCAATTGGAAAAGCAGGAGGTTTGTTGCGAAAAATATTCAATGTAGGTCCGTTTCAAACCATTGGTGGAAATGAGGTAATCAACAACCAAATATTCAAATTGGACAGCACAGGAATTTATAAAATAACAGCAGGACCTTCCACAAGAAGAGTTATTGATTTTTCGGATGTAGAAAATAGTTTGTCTATTTTACCAACAGGACAATCAGGCAACGTTTTTAGCAAACATTATAAAGATCAAGCAGATAAATACTTGAATGGTCTGTTTATCAAAATGGTTTTAAATGCGGAAGAAATAAAAAAGACGGAAAATTTGTTGATTTTGGTTCCTGAAAAATAAGGTTTGTTTTAAACTTCTTTATAAACTTCTTCAAAGGGAATTCGAAAACGTTCGCCATAAACACCTTCAGGTTTTCTGATGCCGCAAGAAACAATCATATTGATTTCTGCGCCAAAAGGCAAGCCCAACAGTTTTTTTACACGCAACGTATCTGAACCTTCCATTGGACACGTATCATACCCTGCTGATGCCATAGAAATCATAAACGTTTGTGCTGCCAAGCCACAGGTTTTATGCGCCACAATGCGCATGTCACTATTGCGAACTTGTCTGTAAATAGGCCTGAAAATTCCAACTATTGAAAAAATTATAAACTTCAAAAATCCAAAAATTCCTAAAAAATCCGCGTAGGTAAATGGGATCAGTTTTCCATAATAATTCCGTGCAACTTTTTCTCTATTGGATTGTTCAGATTTTGGCTTATTGGCGCCAAAATTTTGATCAATAAATGCCAAATTTGCTTTTGCTCGTTTTTTCCACAAGTCTTTTCTTGTAACAAAAACCACCAATTGTTTTGCTGTTCTTGCAGCATTTTGATTAAAACAAAAAGGAGCAATTTGTGCAATAACATCTTTGGAAGTGATATGATAAAATTCCCACAATTGCATATTGCTACTATTTGGAGCCAAAGAGGCTTGTTCAATGCATTTTTTTACGATTGCAGTATCAATGGATTTTTCAGCATCATACACTCGGATAGATCGTCTGAAATGGATGGCTTCAGAAACTGTTTTTTCTTGATTCATAAGTTATTTTTTATTCAATATTTTCATTATCTATGTCTAAAAATCTATTTTTCTGAATTCTTTATTCGTTTGTTCATGACCCAAAACCACAAAGGGGGAAATAAAGATAATAGCATCATTCCTGGATAACCTGTGGGCATTTGCGGACTTTCTGGCAAACTTTTTAGCAGTTGGTAATGTTTACTGCCATTATAATGATGGTCTGAATGACGTGATAAATTAAACAACAACACTTGTCCAACTTGATGATTAGAATTCCAAGAATGGTTTCTTTTCACTTTTTCATATCGGCCATATTCATTTTTGTTTCTCAACAAACCATAATGTTCAATATAATTTACGGTTTCTAGCATGATAATACCAGAAACAGCAGCAGCAATAAAGCAAAACAACACGAATTTTCCGAATAAAAAGAAAATTAAACTTAGTATAGCAATATTGAAAATGGTATAAATAATCATTCTATTTTGATAATGAAACCAAGGGCGATTTTCTTGCCCCATTCTGTTATTTTCTAGTTTCCAAGCTTCTGAATAACTCGAAAAATGAGAACGAATCCAAAAAGTATATAAAAGTTCGTTTTTCCTTGCAGTTGCAGCATCTTCGGGAGTCGCAACATTATAATGATGACCTCCATTGTGGTAAGGTAAAAAGTGTGTGTTGAGCGATGTTAATAATAAAATTTCGCCAATAAATTCATCAAAACGATTGTTTCTATGACCTAATTCATGTCCAACATTAATGCCAATTACGCCACACATTATTCCCATAGCAAAAATTCTTCCAGTCAATTCTGAGTTAGTAAGCGGTTCTTGGATTGAATATAAAAAGAAGATTAAATATCCAATTTGAATTGGTAAAGTGAGGTATAAAAGATAAGTATATAACTTGTTTTCTTTTTCTTCTTGCTCTTGCTCTTTAGAAAAATTTGTGGTATTTGGTTTGATAAAAAACTCTAAAAGCGGCACAAATCCGAAGAAAATAATGGCCGGTAAATGCGTTAGCCAACCTTTGTTTGTGAAAGAAACCCAGACAACAGCGGGTAAGATAAGTATTGAAAAATATTTTAATGCTTTCATGTCTTTAAAAAATGATTCTAAAGATACTGATTAGTTGCATTCGTTCCAAATAACATCCTCTGGAGTTGGTGCTGTAATGCAAATAAGTTCTTTTGATACAGGATGTTGAAAATCAATTTTGCGGGCATGCAAATGAATGCTTGCATCTTTATTAGATCTTGGAAAACCGTATTTTAAATCACCTTTTACAGGAAATCCAATAGCTGCCAATTGCGAACGGATTTGATGATGTCTGCCAGTTTCCAAATCAATTTCTAACAATGAATAATTGTCTAATTTTTTCAACAATTGATAATGCAATACTGCGCGTTTTGAGTTTTTTACTTCAGTATTGTAAACAGCTGATTTATTATTTGCGGGATTTTTTTTCAAGAAATTGATGAGTGTGTCTTTCTCTTTTTCTGGATGATTTTTTACAACAGCCCAATAGGTTTTTTGTATTTTCTTATCACGCAACATTTTATTGAGACGCTCTAAAGATTTTGATGTTTTTGCAAAGATAATTACCCCAGAAGTAGGTCTGTCCAAACGATGTACTACGCCCAAAAACACATTTCCTTCTTTTTGATATTTTTCTTTCAAAAAGTCTTTTACAACATCACTTAAAGGAATGTCTCCAGTTTTGTCTCCTTGCGTAATATCTCCAGCACGTTTGTTAACAATAATGATATGATTGTCTTCAAAAAGTACCAATAAGTTGTTTTTGGTAGAATGCATTTCAACTTATTTTGACTCTTTTTCCATGTTTTTATTGATGTTGTCAATAAAATCTAAAAATTCTTTTCGTCCTAAACTAGTTTCTGATGAGGTGATAAATGAAGTTGGTAAAGGTTCCCAAGTATTTAGTAATTCCTTTTTATAAGAAGTAAGCTGCTTGTCAAGTTTTGTATTACTTAGCTTGTCCGATTTTGTAAAAACAATGCAAAAGGGTACTTGAATTTCCCCTAAAAATTGCATGAATTCCAGGTCGATTTTTTGAGGATCGTGTCTAGAATCAATCAAAACAAAAGTGCAAACCAATTGTTCTCTCTCTCTAAAATAATTTTCAATAAAATACTGAAAAATAGTACGTTTTTTCTTAGAAGTTTGTGCATAACCATAGCCTGGTAAATCAACTAAAAACCATTCATCGTTGATTTTAAAATGATTTATTAATTGTGTTTTTCCAGGTTTTCCTGATGTTTTTGCCAAGTCCTTGCGTTCCATCAGCATATTGATTAATGATGATTTCCCAACATTAGATCTCCCAATAAACGCATATTCAGGAATTCGTTCTTTGGGAGCATTGATGACATTGCTGTTGCTCATCACAAACTCAGCAGATTTTATTTTCATGAAAGCAAGTTTTTGTCTTCTGTTTTATTTATGAGTTGTGCTAGATTTTTTTTGAGATTAGCCAGTCATGAAGAAATTTATTAAATTCCTCAGGTTTTTCCATCATGGCGGCATGACCACATTCATCAATCCAAAATAATTCAGCATCAGGCAATAATTTTTGAAAATCAACAGCAACATCAGGTGGAGTTACAGTATCTTGTTTTCCCCAAATAATGCACGTTGGTTGTTTCATTTCTGGCAAATCATTAGCCATATTATGACGAATAGCACTTTTAGCAATTGCCAGGGTTTTTAAAACAGTATTTCTATTATTTACTATTGCATATACTCCATCAACCATTTCTTTAGTGGCGACTTCAGGATTATAGAAAACTCCTCTTGTTTTTTGCTCAATATATTCGTAGTTTCCTCTCTTTGGGAAACTATCACCCATTGCTTTTTCATACAAACCAGAACTTCCTGTGAGGACTAAAGCTGTTACTTTACCTTTATAATGTTTTGTAAAGTAAAGTGCAATGTGACCTCCTAAAGAATTTCCTAATAAAATAGCTTTATCTATTTTTTTGTGGGCTAAAAAATCTTTCAAAAACAATACTAAATTCTTCACATTCGTCTTTAAAAGTGGCAAAGAGTATAAAGGTAATTCAGGTATTAAAACTTTGTAGCCATTGTTTGAAAAGTAATTAAAAGTATCCTCAAAATTACTTAATGCACCCATTAATCCGTGTAAAACAATGATTGCAGGTCCTTCTCCAGCTTCTGCATATGTAAACTTTCCTTCAGTTTTTAACTTGTCAGTCATTGAGTTTAGTTTGGTTTCACTTTTCGCAAATGTAGGTTTTTTTTATTACATAGAAAGTCTTTTTGCATTTCGCTAAACAAGGTTTTCAACAAGGTAAAAATACCTCAAAACAAAGGAGATTTTAATTATTTATTAACAATGTGGTAAAAAGTGGTAAAAAGTGGTAAAATTTATATATTTTTGATGTTAAATTATTTTTTAAGGTGATACATCTCATAGGAACATACGAATGCAAAGCAGACACCAAAGGAAGGGTGATGTTTTCAGCTGCTTTTAAAAAGCAGTTATCGCCTGTTTTTGAGGAGGGTTTTGTGGTGAAAAGAGCCGTTTTTCAGCCTTGTTTGGAGCTGTATCCGATGAAAGAATGGAATTTGATGATGGAGAAAATCAACAAATTGAATCGATTCAACAAGAAAAATAATGACTTTATCAGAAGATTTACTGCAGGTGTAAAAATGGTTGAAGCTGATGCTTTAGGGAGAATACTAATTCCGAAAGAATTGTGCGATTTTGCTAAGATTGACAAGGAAGTAGTAATGGCTTCGTCTGTAAATATTATTGAGATTTGGGATAAAAACAACTATGAAAAAGCCATTGATGAAGCTGCAAATAATTTTGCTGATTTAGCGGAAGAAGTAATGGGAAATACCAATGCAGATGAGTTATCATAATCCAGTATTATTGCACGAAAGCGTCAACGCACTGGCTATCAAAAAAGACGGCATTTATGTAGATGTTACTTTTGGTGGAGGTGGACATTCTAAAGAGATTTTAAATCAATTAGGTGCAAACGGAAAATTAGTTGCTTTTGACCAAGATGCAGATGCTTTGCAAAATACCATTAATGATTCAAGATTTATATTAATTGCCGAAAATTTTAGATTTATTTCAAGGTATTTACGATTTCATGGAATCAAAAAAGTAGATGGAATTTTAGCTGATTTAGGAGTTTCTTCTCATCAGTTTGATGAAGCTTCAAGAGGTTTTTCAACTCGTTTTGATGGTGAATTGGACATGAGAATGAATCAAAAAGCGAAAATTTCTGCAAAACACATAATCAATAAATATCCTGAAGAAAAACTTTCAGAAATTTTGTTTTTATACGGTGAATTAAGAAATGCAAAAAGTATTGCAAAAACTATTGTTGAAGAACGTGCAAAAGAAAAAATTGATTCTAGTTTTCAACTAAAAAAAATCTTAGAAAAGTATTTGCCAAAAGCAAAAGAACATAAAATTTTGGCGCAAATCTATCAAGCATTTAGAATTGAAGTAAATGAAGAATTGGAAGCTTTGAAAGAATTTTTAACTCAAATACCCAATTTATTGAATGATAGCGGAAGATTAAGTGTCATTTCTTACCATTCTTTAGAGGATAGATTGGTAAAGAGATTCATCAATTCAGGTATGTTTTCTGGAGAATTGGAAAAAGACATATTTGGAAATACAAATGAACCTTTAAAAAAAGTTGGAAAATTAATCGTACCATCAAACGCAGAAATCAAGCAAAACAATAGAGCCAGAAGTGCAAAATTGAGAATTGCAACTTTGAAAAAGTAACATATGGAAGCAAAAAGAAAAAATATTTACGATTTTCTTCGTGGAAGTTTTTTAACAGATGAATCCTCTTTTAAAAATTGGCGCATCATCATTTTTGTAGTGGTGTTATTGTTAATCATGATTTCTAGTGCACATAATATTGATAAAAAGGGAATTAAAATTTCTGAGCTAAATAAAAAGAAAAGAGAATTAAGAGCTGAACACATTGATATTGGAACCATTTTGATGCGAACCAAAATGGAATCAACTGTCAGAGAAAAAGCCTTAAAAATTGGTTTAAAACCGTCAGAAACACCACCAAAAAAAATTAAAGTAACTCATAAAAAATAATAATCGGTTGGCAACTCATAAAAAAAATATTGTACAAAAAGTTCTTTGGATTGGGGCTTTTATGACTATTTTTTTTATTGCAATAATCATTCAACTTATTGATATACAATATTTTCAGAAAAAAAAATACACAGCCTTGGCAACTGAACTTACCATAAGACAAGATACTGTTTTTGCTAATAAAGGAAATGTTTATGCTGCTGACGGAAATTTACTGGCAACTTCTATGTCAAAATTTACCATCCGAATGGATGTTGTTGCAGTAGATGACAAAGATTTCAATGAAAATGTTGTTGCCTTGTCAAACGAGTTGTCCAAAATGTTAGGAAAACCTTCTTCTTATTATTTATCAAAACTAAAAGTTGCCAAAAAAACAAACAGTAGGTATTTATTACTTGCCAGAAATATAGGATATACTGATTATCTAAAAATGAAAGAATTTCCAATTTTTAAATTGGGAGTTTACAAAGGCGGTTTTATAGCTGAACATAAAACAGTTCGTGCCCATCCAATTGGGAAAATTGCAGAAAGAACCATTGGTTATGATGATTTTAGAGGGGAATCAGGGATTGAAGGGGCTTTTGCTGATTATATGCAAGGTGAAAATGGTTTGCGTTGGAAACAAAAAATTGCTAAAAATCAATGGAAACCAATTTCTGATGTCAATGAAAAAGAACCAATTGATGGTCATGATATTATTACAACAATTGATGTAAATATTCAAGATATTACACATCATGCCTTATTGCGTCAACTAGAATATTTCAATGCAGAACATGGTTGTGCGGTAGTTATGGAAACCAAAACTGGCGAAATTAGAGCCATTTCAAATTTAGGAAGATCTGATGAAGGTACTTATTTTGAAAAAAGAAATTATGCTATTTGGGAAAGTCATGAGCCAGGCTCAACGTTCAAATTAGCAAGTCTGATGGTAGCTTTAGAAGATAAAGCTATTGACACCTCAACAGTTATTGATACAGATGGTGGAATTATGTTTATTCACGGATCAAAGGTAGAAGATTCTAAAAGAGGCGGTTATGGAAAAATTTCTGCGGCAAGAGTATTTGAAGTCTCTTCAAATGTGGGAATTGTAAAACTTATTAGAGAGCATTATGACAATAATCCACAAAAATTTTACGATAAAATAGAAAAATTCGGATTTACCAAATCTATTGGTTTTCAAATTAAAGGTGAAGGAATTCCTTATATTCCAAATCCAAAAGATAAAAATCGTTGGAATAAAATATCCTTAGAATGGATGTCTTGGGGTTATGGAATTTCAGTAACACCAATGCAAACCTTAATGTTTTATAATGCAGTTGCTAATAATGGAGTGATGGTAAAACCTCGTTTTGTAAAAGAGTTACGCAGACAAAATAAAACCGTTAAAAAGTTTACTACCGAAGTTTTGAATCCAAAAATAGCTTCCGAAGAAACTTTGAAAAAAGTCAGAAAAGTAATGGAAAATGTGGTTGTTAGAGGAACTGCAACAAACATTTATTCACCCAATTTTTCGATGGCTGGTAAAACAGGAACTGCAAAAAAATACGTTTCAGCCCACATTAATGAAAATGGCGAAAAAATACCTGGTCAGTATTCTAGTGAGCGTTATGTAGCTTCATTTGCAGGATTTTTCCCTGCAGACAACCCAAAATATACCTGTATCGTGATTGTGCATGATCCTGAAAAACGAAAAGGTTATTACGGATCAACTGTAGCTGCCCCAATTTTTAAAGAAATAGCACAAAAAATATATACTTCAACACCCATTGATTTTCAAACTGTAGACGATTCGATGCAATTTGCATCGATAGAAAATGATTTTAAAAATTATGAAAAATTACTCCAAAAAGAGCAAGATTCAGTTCCAAATGTCATTGGAATGTCAGGTATGGATGCAGTTTCATTATTAGAAAATAAAGGCTACAAAGTAAAAGTTTCTGGAGTTGGAAAAGTGAAAAATCAAACTTTTTCAAAAGCAGAGAAAGAACTAAAAGGACAAACAATCATTTTAAAATTGAATTAGTTGAAAAACTTAAAAGACATATTATATAAAGTGGCTATCCAAAAAGTTTTTGGAGTTACTGATTTGTCTGTAAATCAGCTAATATTTGACTCTAGAAATGTAACAAATAATGATGTTTTTATTGCCATTAAAGGGGTTTCTGTGGATGGTCATTTATATATTGAAAAAGCAATTTCTTTAGGGGCAAAAGCCATTATTTGTGAGGAATTTCCTGCCGATAAAAAAGAAAATATCACATATATTAAAGTAGCTGATTCTCATGATGCTTTGGCAATTATGGCAGCGAATTTTTATAAAAACCCGTCATCAAAATTAGCATTGGTTGGTGTAACTGGTACCAATGGAAAAACCACGATTGCATCACTTTTATATCAATTATTTGCAAAAGCAGGCTATAAAGTTGGATTGATTTCAACTGTAAAAATTTTGGTTGGTGATACTGAATTCAGAGCTACTCACACAACACCAGATTCATTGACGATCAACTATTATTTAGATATAATGATTGAAAATGAAGTTGAATATTGTTTTATGGAAGTGAGTTCGCATGGAATTCATCAAAAAAGAACCCAAGGTTTGACGTTTGCTGGCGGTATTTTTTCAAATCTTTCTCATGACCATTTAGATTATCACAAAACTTTTACTGCATACAGAGATGTAAAAAAATCATTTTTTGATAATTTACCTTCAACTGCTTTTGCTTTGACAAATGCTGATGATAAAAATGGTTTGGTAATGTTACAAAATACCAAAGCAATCAAAAAAACGTATGCTTTAAAAACCCTAGCCGATTTTAAAGCAAAAATTTTAGAAAAGCAATTCTCCGGAACACTTATTACCATTAATGGAACTGAAGTTTGGACAAAATTAATTGGTGAATTCAATGTCTATAATTTGCTAGCAATTTCAGCTACAGCAGAGTTATTAGGTCTAGAAAAGATAAAAACCCTAACGATTATAAGTCAATTAGAAAGCGTAAGTGGTCGTTTTCAGTATGTAGTTTCTTCTAATGGAGTGATTGCTATAGTTGATTATGCTCATACTCCAGACGCACTAAAAAATGTGTTAGAAACCATCAATGATATTAGGACTGGAAACGAAAAAGTAATCACGGTTGTGGGTTGTGGAGGTGATAGAGACGCAACCAAAAGACCAAAAATGGCACACATTGCTTCTCAATTAAGTCATCAAGCAATTTTTACTGCTGACAATCCACGAAGCGAAAATCCTCAGACAATTATTGATGAAATGGAAGCTGGAGTTGCTGCTGAAAATTATAAAAAAACACTTTCCATTTTAGATAGAAAACAAGCTATAAAAACTGCTTGTAAATTATCATCGCAAGGAGATATTATTCTGATAGCAGGGAAAGGGCATGAAAATTATCAAGAAATTAACGGAATTCGTTCGCATTTTGATGATTTGGAAGAAGTAACTAATTGTTTTAATCAACTAAAAATGAACTAATATGCTGTATTATTTTTTCCAATATTTAGACAGTCAATTCAACGTTCCAGGGACAGGAGTTTTTCAATTCATCACTTTTAGAGCTGCTGCTGCTTTTATATTATCATTATTGATTTCAGCCATTTATGGAAAAAGAATCATCAGCTTTTTAAGAAGACAACAAGTTGGTGAAACCATAAGAGATTTAGGATTAGAAGGTCAGCAACAAAAATCAGGAACGCCAACAATGGGTGGAATTATCATCATTTTGGCAACATTAATTCCTGCAATTTTATTAGCAAAATTGGACAATATTTATGTGATTTTGTTATTAGTAACCACACTTTGGATGGGATTTATTGGGTTTTTAGATGATTACATCAAAGTTTTTAAAAAGAATAAAGAAGGATTAAAAGGAAAGTTTAAAGTTTTAGGACAAATTGGTTTAGGACTTTTTGTGGGTTCTATGTTATATTTTAATGACAATATTACTATCAAAGAAAAATTACCCATTTCTCAGCAAGTTGGAGATGAAAATGGTAAAAGAATTGTTTTTGGAGACGCACATAAATCAACAAAAACGACTTTGCCATTCCTTAAAAATAATGAGCTAGATTATGCAGAAGCATTTCGTTTTTTAGGTGATGGATTTGAAAAATATGGTTGGATAATCTTCATTTTTGTGACTGTTTTTATTGTTACAGGAATTTCAAACGGAGCCAATTTAACTGACGGAATAGATGGTTTGGCTGCAGGAACCTCAGCCATTATCGTGGTCACTTTAGCTGTTTTTGCATGGGTTTCTGGTAATATTATTTTTGCGGATTATTTGGATGTAATGTATATTCCAAATTCAGGAGAAATGACCGTTTTTATCCTTGCTTTTGCAGGGGCTTTGATTGGATTTCTTTGGTACAATACTTACCCAGCTCAGGTTTTTATGGGGGATACAGGAAGTTTAACTATTGGAGGAATCATTGCTGTAATTGCGATTGCTGTTCGTAAAGAATTATTACTTCCCGTTTTAGCAGGCATTTTTGTGATTGAAAATCTTTCCGTGATTTTACAAGTTTCATGGTTTAAATACACCAGAAAAAAGTTTGGTGAAGGAAGGCGTATTTTTAAAATGTCACCTTTACATCATCATTATCAAAAACTAAATTACCACGAAAGTAAAATTGTAGTACGCTTTTGGATTGTAGGAATTTTATTAGCTGTTTTTTCCATTGTAACATTAAAACTGAGATAATTTGGAAAGGCTTGTAATTTTAGGTGGAGGAGAAAGTGGCGTAGGAACTGCTATTTTAGGGAAGCAAAAGAGTTTTGATGTTTTTGTTTCTGACAGTAAAAGTATTTCAGAAAAATACAAACAAGTTCTTTTACATCATGAAATACATTTTGAGGAAAATCAACATTCAGAAAATTTGATTTTTACTGCGGATGTTGTTATGAAAAGTCCAGGAATTCCTGAAAAAGCGCCTATTGTTAAAAAATTATTGGAATTGAATATTCCTGTAATTTCTGAAATTGAATTTGCAGGACAATTTACAAATGCAACTATTGTAGGCATAACAGGTTCAAATGGAAAAACAACAACAACGATGTTAACACATCATATTCTGAAAAAGGCAGGATTGAATGTTGGAATGGGAGGCAATATCGGAAAAAGTTTTGCGCAACTAGTTGCTGAAGAAAGTTTCGAAAATTATGTGCTAGAATTGAGCAGCTTTCAATTGGATGGTGTTGAAAATTTTAACAATCATATAGCTATTTTAACCAATATTACACCTGATCATTTAGATAGATATGACCATGACTTTAACAAATATATCGCGTCAAAATTTAAGATTACAAAAAATCAAACAGCAAATGATTATTTGATCTATGATGCTGACAATAAGGCAATACATCAATGGTTACAAACGAATACAACAAAAGCAACTTTGGTTCCATTTTCTATAGAAAGAGAACTTGAATTTGGAGCATTTTTAAAAGACAATATATTAACAACCAATATACAAAAAGAAACATTTACTATGCCATTAACAGGGTTAACATTAAAAGGAAAACACAATACAAAAAATGCAATGGCTGCAACATTAGCAGCACAATTATTGAAAGTAAGAAAGGATTTTATCAAAGAAAGTTTAGAGAACTTTGAAGGTGCTGAACATCGTCTAGAATTTGTTGCTAAAATCAATGGTGTTGAATATATCAATGATTCAAAAGCAACCAACGTGAATTCCGTTTTTTATGCTATGGAATGTATGGATAAAACAACAATTTGGATTGTTGGTGGTGTTGATAAAGGAAATGATTATACAGATTTATTGCCTTTGGTTCGTGAAAAAGTAAAGGCAATAGTTTGTTTAGGGATTGATAATGAAAAAATTAAAAACACTTTTGGAAGTGTAGTTGATATCATTGTGGAAACTGCTGGTGCTGAAGAAGCAGTTAAAGTTGCACAAAAATTATCTGAAAAAGGAGAAGTTGTTTTATTATCACCAGCTTGTGCAAGTTTTGATTTGTTCGAAAATTACGAAGACAGAGGTCGTCAGTTTAAAAATGCAGTAAAAAACTTGTAAAAAAATAATTATAAATTGAATTTCCACTAAATACTAAAAATTGAAAACCATTTTAAAGCAAATACAAGGAGATAAAGCAATTTGGGCAATTGTTGCAGTTTTGGCAATTTGCTCTTTTATGCCTGTGTATAGTGCAAGTACAAACTTGGTCTATGTTGTTGGTACAGGTGGTTCTACTTTTGGGTATTTATTAAAACACATGATGTTGTTGCTCATGGGTTTTGCCATTATTTATGGTGTGCATAAAATTCCTTATCGATATTTTTCAGGAGGATCTTTGTTGATGTTGCCTGTAATTATAGTATTGCTAATTTTTACATTATCGCAAGGAACAACAATTGGTGGCGCTAATGCAAGTAGATGGATTCGCATTCCATTTGTGGGTATTGGTTTTCAAACTTCCACATTAGCAGGATTAGTTTTGATGGTGTATGTGGCAAGGTACTTAGCAAAAAATAAAGAAAAGGTAATCAGCTTAAAAGAGAGTTTATTGACTCTTTGGTTGCCAATTGCAGTTGTTTTAATGCTTATTTTACCTGCAAATTTCTCTACAACTGCCATCATTTTTGTGATGATTTTAATGCTATGTTTTGTAGGTGGTTATCCAACAAAATATCTAGGATTAATTCTAGGGATTGGGGTAGTTGCATTGGTATTCTTTATTTTAACAGCTAAGATATTTCCAGATGCAATGCCCAATAGAGTGCAAACTTGGCAAAGCAGAATTGAAAATTTTTCTGATGATAATGGAAAAGATGCCTATCAAGTAGAAAAAGCGAAAATTGCTATTGCTACAGGAGGTTTAGGGGGTGTTGGTCCAGGAAAAAGTGTACAGAAAAACTTTTTACCACAATCTACTTCCGATTTTATCTTCGCTATTATTGCTGAAGAATATGGATTAATTGGCAGTGTTTTTATCCTATTTATTTACTTTTTATTGCTTTTCCGAATTTTTATTGTGGTCAAAAAAACCAAAACTATTTTTGGCTCTTTACTAGTTATTGGCGTTGGAATCCCAATCATTTTTCAAGCGTGCATCAATATGGCAGTTGCTACTAATTTATTTCCAGTTACTGGACAAACCCTACCCTTAATTAGTAGTGGTGGAACATCCATTTGGATGACGTGTTTTGCGCTTGGAATGATTTTAAGTGTAAGCGCATCAAAAGAAGAGACAGAAGAAGATATTTTAGAAGATAACCCTTTAGATATTTTGCATGAAACCATATAATATTTTAATTTCTGGAGGTGGTACAGGAGGTCATATTTATCCTGCAATTGCGATTGCAAATGAGATAAAAGTTCGTTTTCCTGATGCTAATTTCTTATTTGTTGGCGCAAAAGACAAAATGGAAATAGAAAAAATTCCACAAGCTGGTTATGAAATTAAAGGATTGTGGATTTCTGGAATTCAACGTAAACAGTTAGCAAGTAATCTTTCTTTTCCATTTAAAATGATGAGTAGTTTGTGGCGAGCAAAACGAATTATTGATACATTTAAACCGGATATTGCTATTGGAACTGGAGGTTTTGCAAGCGGTCCAACATTAATTATGGCAAGCAGAAAAGGAATTCCAACGTTGATTCAAGAACAGAATTCGTTTCCAGGAATTACTAATAAATATTTAGCTAAAAAAGCACTGAAAATTTGTGTGGCTTATGACAATTTAGAACGCTTTTTTCCTGTTTCCAAAATGATTAAAACAGGGAATCCAGTACGTCAAGATTTGTTAAATATTCATACGAAAGTGAATGAGTCTCAAGAATTCTTTCAGTTAGATAAATCAAAAAAAACAATTCTAATTTTAGGTGGAAGTTTAGGTGCCAAAAAAATAAATCAATTGGTTGAAATAAATCTTGCTTTTTTGAAAAAACACGATGTCCAAATTATTTGGCAATGTGGCAAATTGTATTTTGAAGAATATAAAAAGTACAATTCTCAAGAAAATGTCCAAGTATATCAATTCATCAACAGAATGGATTTGGCATATGCTGCTGCAAATATCATCATTTCAAGAGCAGGTGCAAGTTCCGTTTCTGAATTGTGTATTGTGGGAAAACCAGTAATTTTCATTCCTTCCCCCAATGTTGCTGAAGATCACCAAACTAGAAACGCCAGAGCAATTGTTGATAAACATGGTGCAATTTTATTGAAAGAAGAGGAATTAGATACATTTCCAATTGTTTTTGAAACGCTTGTAAAAGATAAAGGAAAACAAGAACAATTATCTGAAAACATCAAAGAATTGGCATTGCCAAAAGCAACAACAGATATCGTAAACGAAATAGAGAAATTATTAAAAAGGTGAATTTAAACAGCATACATAACGTTTATTTTGTCGGAATTGGAGGCATTGGTATGAGTGCCATAGCCAGATATTTTGTTTCGTTAGGAAAAAATGTTGCAGGTTATGATAAAACGCCTTCTCAAATTACGGACGATTTAAGCGATTTAGGTGTTCAAATTCATTTTGATGATGTTATTAAAAATATTCCGATTTCATTCTTGAACACAGAAAAGACCTTGGTGATTTTTACACCAGCAATTCCAAACAATCATTCAGAATTGAGGTATTTCAAAGAAAATAATTTCAATGTATTGAAACGAGCCCAGGTTTTAGGCATGATTTCAAAAAACACATTTTGCCTGGCTGTTGCAGGAACACATGGTAAAACAACCACCTCTGCAATTTTAGGTCACATCATGAAAAGGGTAAATGCAACTTCTTTTTTAGGCGGAATTTCAGAAAATTACAATTCGAATTTGTTGTTGGGAGAAGACAAAATTTGTGTAGTTGAAGCAGATGAATTTGATAGATCATTCTTGCAATTATATCCAAATATTGCCTGTATTACTTCCATGGATGCTGACCATTTGGATATTTACAAAGAAGCTTCATCCCTTGAAGAATCGTTCGTAACATTTTCTCAGCAAGTTTCTGAAACACTGATTGTTGCAAAAGGATTGCCTTTAAAAGGATTGACTTATGCTGTCAATGAAACGGCTGATTATATGGCTTTTAATCTGAAAATTGAAAGCGGAAAATATATTTTTGATGTAAAAACACCTGTTTCAGAAATCAAAAATATTGAATTCCATTTGCCAGGAAAACACAATGTCATGAATGCTTTAGCGGCATTAGCAATGGCAGATTCTTATGGAGTTTCTTTAGAGGGAATCAAACAGCGTTTGGCAACTTTTAAGGGAGTTAAAAGAAGATTCACCTATAAAATTAAAACAAACGATTTTGTGTTGATTGATGATTATGCGCATCATCCCACAGAAATTGCTGCTGTAGAAAATGCGATTAGAGAAATGTATCCTAATGAAAAAGTATTGGTTGTTTTTCAACCACATTTATTCTCAAGAACACAGGATTTTGTTGATGATTTTGCAAGTGCATTAGGAGCTTTTGATGAAATATTATTATTAGATATTTATCCTGCAAGAGAATTACCAATTCCAGGTATAAATAGTGAATGGTTGTTAAGTAAAATAAATAATCCACATAAAAAAATCACTCAAAAAAAGACACTTTTAAAGGATATTCAACAATCGTCAGCAAAAGTAGTGGCAATGTTAGGTGCTGGAGATATTGGCGTTATGATTTCTGAAATAACAAATCAACTTTTAAAAATGAATCAAGATGAAATTTAAGAAATTTTTAAAATACATTTTATTTTTCTGCTTGCTAGTAAGTGTAGGATTTTTATATAGTTTTTCAACGACAAGAAATAATCAACAGAAAGTATCAAAAATTGACATCAAAATAGAGGCAGGAATCAGTAAGTTTTTGAATCATTCAATGGTTAATAAATTGTTAATACAAAAAAATGAAACAGTACAAAACCTACCAAAATCCGTGATAAATTTATACGGTTTAGAAAGTAACATTTCAAAAAACCCTTATGTAGAAGAGGCTGTTGTTTTTTTAACAATCAAAGGAAAGTTAAAAACAACAGTAAAGCAACGCACACCCATTGTTAGAATTATTCAAGATGAGGATGTTTACTATGTTGATAAACAAGGTATAAAGGTTCCGTTGTCAGAGAATTATTCGGCTAGAGTATTGCTAGTCTCTGGGGTTAAAAATGATGCTGAAATAAAAGAAATGATGCCGTTAATTTCGGCAATTTTAGCCGATAATTTTCTAAAAAAAGAGATTGTTGGTATTGAAAAATTAAAGAATGGCGAGGTGCAATTGGCGGTGAGAAGTGGTGATTATAAAATCGATTTTGGAACTTTCTCTGAATTTGAACCAAAATTTAGAAAGTTAAAAGCGTTTTATAACAACACATTTAGTGATAAAACGATTCAGAAATATAAGTTAATAAATTTAAAATATCACAACCAAGTTGTGTGCACAAAATAAATCAAGATGGGAAATAATAAAATAGCTGTTGGTTTAGATATTGGTACTACCAAAATTGTTGCCATGATTGGTCGTAAAAATGAATATGGCAAAATTGAGGTTGTGGGTACTGGAAAGGCAAAAAGTTTGGGAGTAAAAAGAGGCGTTGTAAGCAATATCACACAAACAATTCAATCTATTCAGCAAGCTGTAGAAGAGGCTGAAAGCGTTTCAGGAATTACTATTGATAATGTTGTTGTGGGTATTGCAGGGCAGCACATTCGTAGTTTGCAACACAGCGATTACATCACAAGAAGCAATGCTGATGAGGTAATTGATGATATTGATATTGAAAATTTAGTAAATCAAGTGCACAAATTGGTGATGTTGCCTGGGGAAGAAATAATTCACGTTTTGCCACAAGAATTTAAAGTTGATTCTCAAGCAGATATCAAAGAGCCAAGAGGAATGTATGGTGGGCGTTTGGAAGCAAATTTTCATGTGGTTGTTGGTCAAGTTTCATCCATTAGAAATATTGGAAGATGTGTAAAAAGTGCTGGTTTAGATTTGAATCAAATCACTCTAGAACCTTTAGCTTCAGCATCAGCAGTGTTAAGTCAGGAAGAAAAAGAAGCAGGAGTTGCTTTGATTGATATTGGTGGTGGAACAACAGATTTAGCGATTTTCAAAGACGGAATTATACGTCATACAGCAGTAATTCCTTTCGGTGGAAATGTTATCACAGACGATATCAAAGAAGGGTGTTCTATCATTGAAAAACAAGCAGAATTATTAAAAATTAAGTTTGGTTCAGCTTGGCCAGGTGAAAATAAAGAAACAGAAATAGTATCAATTCCCGGATTGAGAGGAAGAGAAGCCAAAGAAATTACGCTTAAAAATTTGTCTAAAATCATACATGCCAGAGTTCAAGAAATCATTGAATACGTGTACACAGAAATCAAAGATTATGGTCATGAAACACAAAAAGGAAAATTGATCGCAGGAATTGTGTTGACAGGTGGAGGTGCTCAATTAAAGCATTTAAGACAATTGGTTGAGTATATCACAGGAATGGATGTAAGAATTGGATATCCAAATGAGCATTTAGCGGGTGATTCTGATGACGCATTGTCTAGTCCTGCTTATGCAACCGCAGTTGGCTTGTTGATTGAAGGATTGAAACACGAGGAAAAAGCTGAACAAATAGTTCAGGAATCAACATCACAAATTGTAGCTGAAACCAAAACCACAACAACTGAGAAGTTAGAAAATTCTCCTAAAGTTGCTGAAAACCCAAAACCAAAAATGCCAACTTTTTTAGAAAAATTTACAGATCGTTTCAAAGATTTTTTAGATAACGCAGAGTAATTTTTTTAAAAAAAATATAAAAATCAAAAATTAACAAAAACCAAAAAATAGATACGTTATTATGAGCGCAGAATTTGATAACATTTTATTTGACATGCCAAAAACACAGTCTAACACAATCAAAGTAATTGGTGTTGGTGGTGGTGGAAGCAATGCAGTAAATCACATGTTTACCCAAAACATCAGAGGTGTTGATTTTGTAATCTGTAATACAGATGCACAAGCCCTTGAAAACAGTCCAGTCCCTAATAAAATTCAATTGGGTGCCAACTTAACCTCTGGGTTAGGAGCAGGTGCAAATCCTGAAATTGGTGAACAGGCAGCTAAAGAAAGTATTCAAGAAATTCAGCAAATGCTAAATACCCAAACAAAAATGGTATTTATCACTGCAGGAATGGGAGGTGGTACAGGAACTGGTGCTGCACCAATCATCGCGAAAATTGCGAAAGATATGGATATTTTGACAGTAGGAATTGTAACCATGCCATTTCAGTTTGAGGGAAGAATGCGCTCAAATCAAGCTCAAATCGGAATTGATCAGTTGCGAAAAAATGTAGATTCATTGATTGTTATCAATAATAACAAATTGCGTGAAGTTTATGGAAATTTGGGTTTCAAAGCAGGATTTTCAAAAGCAGATGAAGTTTTATCAACTGCTTCAAGAGGAATTGCCGAAGTAATTACCCATCACTACAAGCAAAATATCGATTTGCACGATGCAAAAACAGTGCTTTCAAATAGTGGAACTGCCATCATGGGTTCTGCAAAAGAAGAAGGTAAAAACAGAGCAAAAAACGCTATTGTAAAAGCGCTTGACTCTCCTTTATTGAACGATAATAAAATTGAAGGAGCTAAAAACGTATTGTTATTAATCGTTTCTGGAACTTCTGAAGTTACGTTGGATGAAATAGGAGAAATCAACGAATATATCCAAACAGAAGCTGGTTACGATGCCAATATTATCATGGGTATCGGAGAAGATGATGATTTAGGAGAGTCAATCTCATTGACAATTGTTGCAACAGGTTTTGCTCCAGATCAACAAAGTTCTATCACAAATACTGAGGCTAAAAAAATCATTCACACTCTAGAGGATGAGCAAAAAGCAACCTATAATTTTGGTGAAAAAACGCTTACGAAAGTACCATCCTTAATTGAGCCAGCGCCAATAGTAACTGAGCAAAAAGTAACCTATGTTCTTGATGATACTGAAGATGAATTGCCAAAAATGGATTTGATTCCAACGTCTAATATCATAGCTGAAATTCCTGTAGTTTATGAAGAAATTGCCTTAGAATTTATTTCTGATGATGATTTTTTCATTACAGAAGCTCCAAAAAAGGAAGTGATTTCTGAGTTTAAAGACGATGAAATTTCACAAGAATTAATTTTTGAATTTCCTTTGAATTCTTTTACTGAAATTACAGCTGAAAAAGAAACTCCGAAAGCTGAATATCATAGAAATATCAACGAAATTGAGGTTTTTGGAGCTCAAGAAATTACTTTTAAACGACATATTTTAGAGGATTTTGATGTAAAACCAACAATTTCAAAAAGTTCAAATATTGTCAATAAAAAAGAAATAGAAGAGGATGCTTTTGGATTTACTTTAAAAACGGCTAAACAATCTGAAATCAATCAAATTGAAACAGACAGTGAAGAGATTTCACCTATGAGTTTAACAATTGCTGAATTGACAAAAAGAGCTGATGACAGACGTAATAAAATGAAGAGTTTTAATCATAAATTTAATGAAAAATACAATAAAAACGTAGACGAAATAGAGCGTGAACCGGCTTTTTTAAGAAACGGTATTGATGTGGGAAGAAATTCATCTATTAGTAAAACTGAACCTACGTTAAAAAAAGAATCAGAAGATTTAAATTTTAAATCGAATAATACTTTTTTACACGATAATGTAGATTAATTTTCCCAATCAAATTTCAATTATTGAAATCACATCTCAAAAGGATGTGATTTTTTTTTCTAAACAATCAATCATTCAAATTCAGTTAGGACCACCTTAGAAATTATAAGATTTGGTCGCAATTATCATGTAAGTGGCAAAAAAAATCTCATAGAGAACTATGAGATTTTTTAAAATATCTGTTTAAATTTTAACTTACTGCCGCTTTGATTCTTTTCATGGCTTCTCTAATTTGACTTTCTGAGGCTGCATAAGAGATTCTTATACAATTTGCAGCGCCAAAAGCCTCACCACTAACAGTTGCTACATTTGCTTTTTCTAATAAAAACATGGAGAAATCTCCTGCATTATTGATAGTATATCCATCAATTGTTTTGCCTATGAATGCAGAAATATCAGGAAAAACATAAAATGCTCCGTTAGGTATATTTACTCTAAAACCAGGAATTTCATTTAATAAATCAACAATGATGTTTCTGCGGGTTTTAAATTCTTTTACCATAAATTGAATTTTTTCTACAGGTGCTAAAACAGCAGTAATGGCAGCTCTTTGTGCAATACAATTTGTTCCAGAAGTGATTTGTCCTTGCATTTTGGTACATGCTTTTGCAATCCATTCAGGCGCACCAAGATATCCAATTCTCCAACCTGTCATGGCGAATGCTTTTGCCAAACCATTTACAGTGATGGTTCTATCGTACATGCTTTCAATTGCAGCAAAACTGAATGGTTTCACTTCATAATTGATGTGTTCATAGATTTCATCAGATAAAATATAGATATTTGGATATTTTTCTAAAACTTCCGCAAATGCTCTGTATTCAGCTTCTGTGTATATGGTACCACTTGGATTGTTTGGAGAATTGAAAAACACCATTTTGGTTTTTGGTGTGATGGCAGCTTCTAATTGAGCTGGTGTAATTTTGTAATTCGTTTCTATTGATGAAGGAATTTCTATAGAGGTTGCTTCGCACAGAGTAGCAATTGCTGAATAACTAACCCAATATGGTGTAGGTAAAATAACTTCATCACCAGGATTTAATAATACTTGCGCTACGTTTGCTATTGATTGTTTTGCACCTGTTGAAACTACGATTTGACTTGGTTTGTAAGTCAAGTCATTGTCACGTTTAAATTTAGTGCAAATAGCTTCTTTCAATTCTACATAACCATCAACTGGTGAGTATGAGTTGTAATTTTGATGGATAGCTTCAATAGCTGCATCTTTGATAAAATCAGGGGTGTTAAAATCTGGTTCTCCCAAACTCAATCCGATAATATCCTTTCCTTCTGCTCTTAATTCTCTTGCTTTAGCAGCCATGGCTAATGTTTCAGAGACGGGTAAACTGTTAATTCTGTCCGATAATGGATGTGACATTTTTTTTAAAAAATTATTTAATTTATGCTAATTCTGGATTTTTTCCTAAAACTCCTAAGTGTTTAAAATGCTCTATAATGGCCTTGCGTGTAGTTTTATACTCATTATAAGGCAAATTAAATTCTTTGGCAGTTTCTTTGACAATTTTAGCTAATTTGTCATAATGAATATGAGAAATGTGTGGAAAAATATGATGTTCAACTTGATGATTTAATCCTCCTGTGTAGAAGTTTACCACCCAATTGCTAGGCGCAAAGTTGGAAGTTGTGTATAATTGATGGACTGCCCAAGTGTGCTCTAAATTTCCATTTTCATCAGGAATTGGCATTGTTGTAGTTGGAACGATATGTGCCAACTGAAAAACCAAACTTAAAATCATACCTGCAGTGTAATGCATCATAAAAAAGCCAATCAATACTTTCCACCAAGCGATGTCTAAAACTGCGATTGGCAATACAATCCAAAGTAAATAATAAACCAATTTTGAGATCACCAATTTTGTCCATTCAGTAGTAGGATTTGGAAATTCACCATATGAAAGTTTTCTTTTTAAATAACTATGCATTTGTTTGATATCGGTAGTTATTGCCCAGTTAATGGTCAGCAAACCATATAAAAAAATTGAATAGTATTTTTGAATTTTATGAATTTTCAACCATTTAGCATGTTGAGAAAAACGAATAATTCTTCCGGCATCAATATCTTCATCATAGTCTTTTATATTGGTAAATGTATGATGTAGTACATTGTGCTGAACTTTCCAATTATATACATTTCCAGCTAAAATATAAATGCTACTCCCCATCAATTTATTTACCCATTTTTTACTCGAAAAAGATTCATGATTGCTGTCATGCATAACATTCATGCCGACCCCAGCCATACCAACTCCGGTAATAATTACCATAAAAATCATCATCCATTGTGACATTGAAACCGTTAGAATAAGAATGAAAGGAACTAAAAATAGTAAAAACATGATGATTGCTTTACTGTATAATTTCCAATTTCCTGTTTTTTTGAGTTTGTTTTCTTTGAAGTAATCGTTTACTCGTTTGTTTAGAGTTTTAAAGAATTTTGCGTTGTCTACTCTAGAAAAGGTTATAGTACTCATTAATAAATATTAGATTACAAAAATATGCATTTTGACATACACTAAATACAAAACGTTTAAAATTCTTACAAATTGTTTGAAAATAGTAGCTATTTTTGCGTGACTATTCGTTTTTTATGGAAATTATTCAAAAGTATTTTACAAATTTAACACCTCATCAAACTGAACAATACGCTAAGTTGCAAGATTTGTATCAAGATTGGAATCTGAAAATTAATGTTGTTTCAAGAAAAGATATTGATGAATTGTATTTAAGACACGTACTGCATTCTTTGGGTATTGCAAAAGTGATGCAATTTCAACCCAATGCAAAAATAATTGATGTTGGTACTGGAGGTGGTTTTCCTGGAATTCCTTTAGCGATTTTGTTTCCTGAAACCCAATTTCATTTGGTAGATGCTATTGGAAAAAAAATAAAAGTTGTGGATGAAGTCGTTGCAGGTTTGGGATTGAAAAACGTAAAAACTTCTAACTGTAGGGTAGAAGAAGTAAAAGACACGTATGATTTTATTGTGAGTAGGGCAGTAGCGCAAATGGAAACTTTTGTAAATTGGACAAAAGGAAAAATTGCCAAAAAACAAAATCATGAACTTAAAAATGGTATTTTATATTTAAAAGGAGGAGATTTAACAGAGGAATTGCAAAAATATACGTCAGCAACAACTTACGATTTAACCAATTATTTTGAAGAACCTTTTTTTGAAACTAAAAAAGTAGTTCATTTGGGAGTGAAGTTTAAGTGATGTTTTTTAATGAAATTAATAGCCAACAATAATTATTATTGAGTTTAAAATAGTCAGTTGAAAAACTAGCTACTTTAAAAATTTACATAGTTGACTTGCTTGTTATTTAGATCACTTTCATTAAAAAAAAATTGATTTGAGATTAATTTCATATCCTAAAGTTGATATTTAGTGTCTGGAAAGCGGTACTTGTTCTTCTATCAAATCTTGCCACAAGTAATTCTACCTTAATACAAATTGAACTCTTATTTCAGATGTGCTAAAATTATTTCTAAAAGCTTCACCATCCAAAAACTTGTATTTATAATCATCAAATTTTAGTATCATTGGCAATGGTTTTCCATAATTATCATGAACAAATTGATGAAGTCCAGAAATGTTATCTGCTTTTGCATTATTATAATTGGTAATCATTATTCAATCATTATTTGGCTCAGTAGTGTAAAAAAATGTTCTCCTTTTTTATCCTGTTTTGTGAAGTTTCTAGATTATCATTAATTATTTAAAAAGAAATGGCGTCAACAAATAAAAAACAAAAGGATTTTTTATATTTTAATTGATAATTATGAATAGAAGTGATTAAAACAAGGGAATTTTTTATATATTTAATTTTTAAATTTTATGTCTGATAAACCTTTTCAATTCAAAGAATTTTCGATTTATCAAGAGAAAACTTCGATGAAAGTTGGTACAGATGCTGTATTATTAGGCGTTTGGACTTCTTTGGATAATTTTCCTGATAAAATTTTGGATATTGGCTCAGGAACTGGAATTATTTCTTTGATGCTGGCTCAACGTTCTGATGCCGAAACAATTGATGCTGTTGAAATTGATGAAAATGCTTATGAACAATCTGTAGAAAATTTCGAAAAATCAATTTGGGCAGATCGTTTGTATTGTTATCATTGTTCATTTGAGGAATTTGTTGATGAAATTTCATCCGAAAAAGAAACTTATGATTTGATAGTTTCAAATCCGCCTTTTTATACTGAAAATGCTGAAACTCCTTCTGAAAGCAGAACTAAAGCACGTTTCACAAGTGCGTTGTCTTTTGAAGATTTGTTATTGGGCGTCTCTAAAATCTTAACAGAGGAAGGTGTTTTTTCAACAATTATTCCTTTTAAAGAAGAAAATGACTTTGTGAAGTTAGCTAACCAAAATAATCTTTTTCTGAATAAAGTTTGCAGAGTTCAAGGCAATCCAACATCCAAATTGAAAAGAAGTTTACTTTCTTTTTCTTTTCAAAAAACAGATGTTATAGAATCTAATTTAATCATTGAAACGGAACGTCATCAATACACCAAAGAATATATTAATTTGACAAAAGATTTTTATATAAAAATGTAATTACCCAATGGTATTGTTTGGATTGTATCCTAAATACGGAACTTCTCTTTCCATAAATTGAATGCCACATTTTTCTAATTCTTTCAAAATTGGTTCATACACTTCTCTTGAAATAGGCAATTGAACTCCAGGAGTAGTAATTTTTTTTTTTAGAATTTTGATTGCTGCAATCGCAACTGGCAACCCCACTGTTTTTGCCATTGCTGTGTAGGTTTGATTTTCTCCTAAGACAACCAAACTACTCTCAATTTGGTGCTTTTTGCCATTCAATTCATATCCAAAAAGATGCTGCATTACAATCATATCTTTTTCATTTTTCCCTAAAGTCCAAGAATTTTCTAATATTTTTTGTAGCATTTGAGCAGGAGTTGCATTTTTTAAACCAATTTTTTTATTGGGATTGAAAATATCTAATTCAACCAATTTTTCCCAAATCAAATCATCTTGATCAATTTTTAAATAAGAACGTAATTTTAGTTCAACAGAATCTGATGGTGAATACGCTAAAAATAGATTCACAAAATCTCTGTAACTCATATGCTCAGAATTTTCGATGGTATATGAATCATCAGTCATCCCTAATTGCACAAAAATATTCCAAGCTCTTGAAAACCCTATTTTTCTAATAGTACCTCTATACATGGTTGGAATTTCATCTAACCCATAAACACTTCTGTATTTTAGGGAATCTCTGTTTGCATAGGCCTCAAATTTTCCATATTCATTGATAGATAAAAATTCTGTTCTTCTGAATAATTTATGATAAGGAATGTATTTATATGTACCTTCTTGTATAAACATGGCAGCTCCACCTTGACCAGCTAAAACAACGTTTCTTGGATTCCAAGTAAATTTATAATTCCATAGATTGGTGTCGCTTTCAGGCGCAACCAAACCACCACAAAACGACTCAAAAAGCAACATTTTTCCGCCTTTATTTCTGATGTTATCAATAATTTTCATAGCACTCATGTGATCAATTCCAGGATCTAAACCAATTTCATTCATAAAAATGAGACCCTTTTTTTTTACTTCATCATCCAAAGATTTCATTTCTTCTGAAATGTAGGAGGCAGTAACCAAGTGTTTTTTAAATTCTAAACAGTTTTTAGCAACTTGAATATGTAATAAGGCAGGAAGCATTGAAATTACCAAATCTGCTTTTTCAATTTCTTTTTTACGAATACCTTCATTAAAAATGTCCAATATAATCGCTTTTCCTCTTGTATGATTATGTATGATTTTTGAGGAATTTTCGATGGAAATATCACCAATCGTTATAAATAAATCCTCTTTAATAGAATTTTTTAAAAGATATGTTATTAAAGAAGAACTCGATCTTCCTGCGCCAATAATTAGAATCTTTTTCATAAATAAAGCTGTATTTTTGTAATTATACGAAGATACTATTATTGTTTAAAATTTAACAAAAAGCTTTTAAAATGTTTAAAAATTTAGTTATTGCTTGTTTTTTTGGAGTTACAGCAATTGTCTTGGGTGCTTTTGGTTCACATGCTTTAAAAGAAATACTCACTTTTGATCAATTAAAAAGTTTTGAAACAGCAGTTCTTTATCAAATGTATCATGCAATTGTATTGTTATTCATTGCCATTTTTGATGGAATTTCAGCAAAACAAAAACAACTTATCAACGCCTTTTTTTATTTTGGAATTTTCTTTTTTTCAGGATCAATTTATCTAATTCAATTAACTTCTATTCAAGCAAAATCAATTTGGTTCATTACACCATTGGGAGGTTTATTTTTAATTGCGGGTTGGATAACTATGATTATACTATTCACAAGAAAAATGAATATAAAATTATAATTCAATAATTTTAAAAGTAAAAGTTAAGTTTTTGTATTTTTTTCATAATTTTGCCTCCAAGAAATTTAAAAATATTGGCATGATAGATTCAAATACGAAATCGATTTCGTTACATTATCTGGGAATCAAAAATTCAATTATTCGTTATCAGTTAATACCCGATGAGTTACATGACCAAACAATTCAAAAAGGGCAAGGAGTAGAGACGTCTTTAGGAGCAATTACAGTTAATACTGGTGAGTTTACAGGAAGATCTCCTTTAGATCGTTTTATTGTAAAAGATGAAATTACTGAAAATGAAGTTTGGTGGAGCAACATCAATATTCCTTTTTCTTCAGAAAATTTTGACAAACTTTATGATAAAGTTGTTGATTATCTCTCTGAAAAAGAGCTTTTTGTAAGAGATTGTTTTGCTTGTGCTGATGAAAGCTACAAACTTTCCATTCGAGTTGTGAATGAATTTCCATGGAGTAATATGTTCGCTTACAATATGTTTTTACGTCCGACTGTAAATGAATTGGAAAATTTCTATGCAGAATGGACAGTAATCAACGCACCAGGATTTTTGGCAGATAAGGTAAAAGATGGCACAAGACAACATAATTTTGCGATTTTAAATTTTTCTAGAAAAATTATATTAATTGGTGGAACAGGTTATACTGGCGAGATTAAAAAAGGAATTTTTTCAGCATTGAATTTTATTTTACCAGTATATAAAAATACCTTACCAATGCATTGCTCTGCCAATGTAGGAGAAGAGGGAGATACAGCTATTTTCTTTGGATTGTCAGGAACCGGAAAAACTACTTTATCAACAGATCCAAACAGAAGTTTGATTGGAGATGATGAACATGGTTGGACTGCAGAAAATACGATTTTCAATTTTGAAGGTGGTTGTTATGCAAAAGTGATAAATTTATCACGAGAAAATGAACCTGAAATTTATGCGGCTATCAAAAAAGGCGCAATTTTAGAAAATGTGGTTTTGAAAGATAATGGTGATGTTGATTTTGCAGATACTTCAATTACTGAAAATACGAGAGTGAGTTACCCTTTGTATCATATTGATAATATTCAAAATCCTTCCATGGGAAAAAACCCAAAAAATATTTTCTTTTTAACAGCAGATGCTTTTGGGGTTTTGCCTCCAATTTCTAAGCTGACACCCGCACAAGCTGCCTATCATTTTATTTCTGGATATACAGCTAAAGTTGCTGGAACAGAAGCAGGTGTAACTGAGCCTGTTCCAAATTTTTCGGCTTGTTTTGGAGCACCATTTATGCCTTTACATCCAACAAGATACGCAGAAATGCTAAGCGAAAAAATGAAAGAATCAGGAGTAAATGTTTGGTTGGTAAATACAGGTTGGTCTGGCGGAAAATATGGTGTGGGAAAACGAATGCCATTAAAATATACACGTGCCATGATTACAGCAGTTTTAAACGGGACTTTGGCTGATTATACCTATGAAAATTACCATATTCATTCCGTTTTTGGAGTAGCACAGCCAAGAAGTTGTCCTGGTGTTCCAACAGAATTATTGAGTCCAAGAAGCACTTGGAATAATGATGAAGCCTATTATGAAACTGCATTTGCATTGTCCAATGCTTTTAGAGTAAATTTTAAAAAATACGAGGAATATGCTACTGAAGAAATAAGAAGAGGAGGGCCTCAGAGATATGCTTTTTAAATATTGATATGTTGTTTTAAATCATAAAAAAAAACGCTTAGAAATCAATCTAGGCGTTTTTTTTGTAATTATATTTCGTGAATAATTACTTATTTTTAATAACGTTTACGTTAGTACCATTTATTTCATTGGTTTTCTTTTCAATTTCTTGAAGCGTTCCTGAAATAGTTTGGGTTTCTGTAAATGTTTTTCCATTAACAGTTTTTGTTGTGATGATAATTGCAGAAGCTAATTGATCATTTTGACTATTTACTGTCACTTGAATTTCTTTTTTTACTTCTTCTTTAATAGTTGAAATTGCTTCTGTATGTCCACCTAAAATTGGCGCAATTACCAAACCAATCAAACAAGTTAATTTGATTAAAATGTTCATTGAAGGACCTGAAGTATCTTTGAAAGGATCACCAACAGTATCACCAGTTACAGCTGCTTTGTGCGCATCAGAACCTTTAAAAGTCATTACTCCATTGATTTCAACTCCAGCTTCAAATGATTTTTTTGCGTTATCCCAAGCACCACCGGCATTGTTTTGGAACACAGCCCAAAGTACACCAGAAACAGTAACTCCAGCCATATAGCCACCTAACATTTCAGCAATTAATTGATTGTTATCACCATAAACTAGTTTGCCTAAAATTACAATTGCAATTGGAAAACCAATGGTTAATATACCTGGTAACATCATTTCGCGTAATGCCGCTTTTGTAGAAATTTCAACACATTTGCCATATTCAGGTTTTCCAGTTCCTTCCATAATTCCTGGAATTTCTTTAAACTGTCGACGTACTTCATACACCATATCCATGGCAGCTTTACCAACAGAATTCATTGCCAAGGCAGAGAAAACTACTGGAATCATTCCTCCCACAAATAGCATTGCTAAAACGGGCGCTTTAAAAATATTGATTCCATCAATTCCTGTAAAAGTTACATAGGCAGCAAATAAAGCTAATGAAGTTAATGCTGCAGATGCAATTGCAAACCCTTTTCCAGTTGCTGCTGTTGTATTTCCAACAGAATCTAAAATATCGGTTCTTGTACGAACCTCTTTTGGTAATTCACTCATTTCAGCAATTCCCCCAGCATTATCAGAAATTGGTCCGAAAGCGTCAATGGCTAATTGCATTGCTGTTGTAGCCATCATTGCAGAGGCTGCTAAAGCTACTCCATAAAAACCTGCAAAAGCATAAGAAGCCCAAATTGCAGCAGCAAATAACAATACTGTTGGAAATGTAGAAATCATTCCTGTTGCCAAACCAGCAATTACGTTGGTTCCTGCACCAGTAGAAGATTTTTGTACAATTGCCAATACTGGTTTTGTTCCTAATCCTGTATAATATTCTGTTACTGATGAAATAACACCTCCCACGACCAATCCAACAATAGTTGCATAAAAAACACGCATTGAAGAAATTTCTTTTGAACCTTCACCATAAAATTCCATGGTCATTACCTCAGGTAACATAAAATCTACCAAGAAATAACACGAAATTAATGTTAAAATAATTGACACCCAGTTTCCAATATTTAATGCACCTTGAACTTGTTTTTCTTTTGCATCATCACTAGAAATTTGCACTAACATTGTTCCAATGATAGAAAATAAAATTCCGAAACCTGCGATTGCCATTGGTAATAAAATTGGTCCAATTCCGCCAAAAGCGTCATCGATTTTACCCCCCATATCTTTAATGACATAATTTCCTAAAACCATTGCAGCCAAAACAGTTGCTACATACGAACCAAATAAATCGGCTCCCATTCCAGCAACATCACCCACATTATCACCCACATTGTCTGCAATTGTTGCAGGGTTTCGTGGATCATCTTCAGGAATTCCTGCTTCTACTTTCCCAACTAAATCAGCACCAACATCTGCTGCTTTCGTATAAATTCCTCCACCAACTCTTGCAAACAATGCAATGGATTCAGCACCTAAAGAAAAACCAGCTAAGGTTTCTAAAACGATGGTCATTTGTTCGGTTGTTGTCCAAACACCACCCATAAAATAATGATAGAAGAAAATAAAGAAAGCTGTTAAACCCAAAACTGCTAAACCTGCAACACCTAATCCCATTACAGTTCCACCACCAAAAGAAACTTTCAACGCTTGTGGCAAACTTGTACGAGCTGCTTGCGTAGTTCTAACGTTTGTTTTAGTAGCAATTTTCATCCCCATATTTCCAGCTAAAGCGGAGAAAATAGCTCCAAAAATAAAGGCAACTACTATTAAGATACTTGTAGTTTCTACAAATTGAGAAACAACTGCCAAAACAATACTTGCTCCAATTACGAAAAACGTTAATAATCTATATTCTGCTTTTAAGAAAGCCAAGGCTCCTTCATAGATATAATCTGAAATTTCTTTCATTTTACCATCTCCAGCATCTTGTTTTAAAACCCAAGCTCTTTTGACATACATAAAAAGTAAGCCAATAATTGCCATTACAATTGGCACATAAATCATTAATTCCATAAAATATAGTTAAACTGTTTAGTTAAAAATGGCGGTAAAAGTAATAAAATCATAATGAAATAAAAAACCTCAAAAAGGTTTAATTTTTTGAGGTTCTTTTTTTTAGAGTAATATTTTATTAAATCGAAAAATAATTGGTTTTTTTATATTCACTATTGTTATATCTCTCAACACAATCTTTATAGATTCTTTCAGATTCGGATGCATCTCCCCAACCACCAACAGCTACTTTTTTCTTCTCTAAATCTTTATATACTTGAAAAAAATGCTCGATTTCTTTTAATCTATGAGGATTTAAGTCGAAAATATCTTTTCTCTTACTCCAAATTGGATCAGAAACGGGTACACAAATTATTTTCTCATCAGGACCTTTTTCATCTGTCATGTGAAAAACTCCAATTGGTTTTACTTCCATAACACACATTGGGAAACTTGGTTCATGACCTAATACTAAGACGTCTAATGGATCTCCATCTAAGGCTAACGTTTCAGGTACAAAACCATAATCTGCAGGATACATCATAGATGAAAATAGCATTCTGTCAAATCGGATTTTATTCAATTTAAAATCATATTCGTATTTGTTTCTACTTCCCTTTGGAATTTCAATAAGCACATCAAAAGTTATATTCATTTTTTTATTATTTTCTGTGAACAAAAATAGGAAATAGTACCGCTAAAATCAGGAAATTTTAAACGGAATTACGCAAAGCTTTTCGAATTAAACCATGAAAAAAGCCTTTCATTTTTTGAAAGGCTTTTTTCATTTTTAGTTATTTTTTTAAGTACAATACTTCTTTTACTGCTTTTACAACATCCTCTGAATTTGGAATCCATTTTTCAAATAAAGCGGATGAATATGGAGCAGGAGTATCAGCAGTGGTAATTCTTTTGATTGGTGCATCTAAAAAATCGAATGCTTCACTTTGTATTCTGTAAGTAATTTCTGATGAAATACTTGCAAAAGGCCAAGCTTCCTCTAAAATAACCAATCTATTTGTTTTTTTTACTGATTTTATGATGGCTGCATGATCCATAGGACGCACTGTTCTCAAGTCAATAATTTCTATAGAAATATCTTCTTTCGCCAATTCATCTGCAGCTTTGTAGGCTTCTTTGATGATTTTTCCAAAAGAAACAACTGTTACATCAGTTCCTTCTCTTTTAATATCTGCCACTCCAATTGGAATTAAATATTCTCCTTCGGGAATTTCCATTTTGTCACCATACATTTGTTCAGATTCCATGAAAATAACGGGATCATCATCTCGAATTGCAGCTTTTAACAAGCCTTTTGCATCATATGGATTTGAAGGGACAATCACTTTTAAACCAGGAGTATTCGCAAACCAATTTTCAAACGCTTGAGAATGTGTAGCGCCTAATTGACCTGCAGAAGCAGTTGGGCCTCTAAAAACAATTGGACAATTCAACTGTCCTCCAGACATTTGTCTAATTTTTGCAGCATTATTGATGATTTGATCAATACCTACCAATGAAAAATTAAACGTCATATATTCTACAATTGGTCTATTTCCATTCATGGCAGATCCAATAGCAATTCCGGCAAAACCAAGTTCTGCAATAGGAGTATCAATGACTCTTTTTGGACCAAATTCATCCAACATTCCTTTACTCGCTTTGTAAGCGCCATTATATTCTGCAACTTCTTCACCCATCAAATAAACGCTTTCATCTCTGCGCATTTCTTCACTCATTGCTTCACAAATTGCTTCTCTAAATTGAACTGTTTTCATGTAAAATTAAATCTAGTATTATTTTCTATCTTGCAAAAGTAAGCAATTAATTGTCATTTTTTTTGAATGAAAATCAGAATCTACCCTTAAAAATTTATTTGAAAAGCGCAATCGTTTTCGGAAAATGTTAAAATCTTGAAAATTTATTATGCATGCATAGTATTTTTTAAAAAAAAGATGTAATTTCGTTGCGTATAATAATGATAAAATAGAAAGATTATGAAAATTTTGGTTTGTATAAGTCATGTGCCAGACACTACCTCTAAGATTAACTTTACAGATAACGATACAAAATTTGATATAAATGGAGTGCAGTTTGTAATCAATCCTTATGATGAATTTTGTTTAACAAGAGCTATGTGGTTTAAAGAAAAACAAGGAGCGACAATTACTGTTTTAAATGTTGGAAATGCAACTACTGAGCCAACATTACGAAAAGCATTGGCAATTGGAGCAGATGACGCAATTCGTGTAAATATAGAGCCAAAAGATGGATTGTCAGTAGCTAAGCAAATTGCAGCAGTTGTAGAAACCGGAAATTATGATTTGGTTTTAGCTGGTAGAGAATCTATCGATTATAATGGAGGAATGGTTCCAGGAATGGTTGCTTCATTAGTAAACTATAATTTTGTAAATGGTTGTGTTGGTGTTGAAATTGAAGGAAATTCAGCAATCTTGGTAAGAGAAATTGATGGTGGAAACGAAACGTTAAGTTCAACTTTACCATTGGTAATTGCAGGTCAAAAAGGAATTGTAGAAGAAAAAGATTTGCGAATTCCTAATATGAGAGGAATCATGATGGCACGTCAAAAACCATTGCAAGTTGTTGAACCTGTGTTTGCTGCAAACGCAACGGAAGTTCTATCGTATCAAAAACCAGCTCCAAAAGGTGCTGTGAAATTGGTAGATGCAGATAATATTGATGAGCTCATCAATTTATTGCACAACGAAGCTAAAGTTATCTAATTAAATAATAAGAACTTGAATCAAGTTTAGAATATAAAAAATAAAAAATATGTCAGTTTTAGTTTTTGCAGATGCCGCAAATGGCAAATTTAAAAAAAGCGCTTTTGAAGTAGTTTCTTACGGAAAAAAAGTAGCAGATCAATTGGGTACAAATTTGGTTGCACTCACTATCAATGTTTCTTCAAACGAAGAATTACACAAATATGGAGCTGAAAAAGTGGTTTCAATCACAGAAAATAAGTTAGCTACTTTCAATGCTAAGGCATTTGCATCTATTATAAAACAAGTGGCGGATGCTGAAAATGCTACAATAATTGTATTAGATTCAAGTATTGATACGTTGCACGTTGCGCCTTTAGTTTCAGTTTCTTTGGATGCTGGTTATACATCAAATGTGGTTGCATTACCAACTTCTATAACACCTTTTACGATCAAAAGAAAAGTGTTTTCAAATAAAGGATTTGCAAATACAGTGATTTCAACTGATAAAAAAATCATTGGTGTTGCAAAAAATTCATTCGGAATTCACGAAAATCCTGTTTCAGGAACTGTTCAGAATATGGAAGTTTCTCTTTCAGCTGAGGACTTCGCAGTAAAATCAGAAAAAGTAGAAAAAGCCTCTGGAAAGGTAACAATTGCTGATGCAGATGTTGTTGTTTCTGCAGGGAGAGGCCTAAAAGGACCAGAAAACTGGGGAATGATTGAAGAATTAGCAAATGTATTAGGAGCTGCAACTGCTTGCTCTAAACCAGTTTCAGATTTAGGATGGCGCCCCCATGGAGAGCATGTTGGACAAACAGGAAAACCTGTGGCCTCTAATTTGTACATTGCCATTGGAATTTCTGGAGCCATTCAGCATTTAGCCGGAGTGAATGCATCTAAAGTAAAAGTTGTCATCAATACTGATCCTGAAGCTCCGTTTTTTAAAGCAGCTGATTACGGAATTGTAGGTGACGCTTTTCAAGTTGTACCTGAATTAATCACTAAATTAAAAGCATTCAAAGAAGTGTAGTTATTTATTTTTGAGTGTTTTATCTATAAAAACCCATTAGTTTAAAAGCTTCTGGGTTTTTCTATATACAAAAAACAACCAAAATTAATTTATAGCCTACATATTTTTAGTAAATTGTGCCACAATTCTACTAAACAGTTTTTTAGTTTTAAATAAGGTGTTTTTTAGTTTTTTGTTGAGATATTTATGAGTTTAATACAACTAACCATCAAAGGAATTTCATATAGCCAAACTCAAACTGGCGCATATGCATTGGTTTTGAGTGAAATTGAAGGCACTAGAACTTTGCCGATAATAATAGGTGCTTTTGAAGCGCAATCTATTGCAATTGCTTTGGAAACTGAAATCAGACCTCCAAGACCATTAACTCATGATTTATTTAAAACTTTTTCTGATACTTTCGGCATAAAAATCAAGGAAGTTATTATTCATAAATTGGTTGATGGCGTTTTCTTTTCTAGTATGATTTGCGAAAAAAACGGAAAAGAAGAACAGATTGATGCCCGAACTTCGGATGCCATTGCAATCGCTGTTCGTTTTGATGCTCCTATTTACTCCTACGAAAATATTTTAGATAAGGCAGGAGTGTATCTTAAAATCGAGGAAGAAATGGCGCTCGAAGGTAAAAAACAAGTTGAAAAAATCCCTGCTGATTTAAGCGAATCAACAGAAAAATCTAGTTTATCAAAATTAGCATTGACACAATTGCAAGAACAATTGCAACAAGCTGTAATCAATGAAAACTATGAATTAGCTGCAAAAATAAGAGACGAAATAAGCAAACGCTTTTAAATTTTAAGATATGAAAAATAGTATCATAGCGATTTTTTGCTTTATAACTTCACTTACTTTTGCTCAACAATTAGAAAAAGATTGGAAATTCTCCTCTATAAAAAATCAAACAAGAACTGACTCAGTTGCAATTGACTCCTCGGATATTTTTTCACTGATTGATGGTAAATTCACGTATCAATTAAAACAAAAAACAGGTTCTGTAAATACTGGAAATTACATCCGTCAAAATAATTTATTGATTTTTCATTTTAAAAACCCAAAAGACACTGTTCGTTATTTCAATATCGTTTCTTTAGATGAATCATCCTTAGTATTAACTGAAAATGATATTACTTATAAATTAGTTTCCTCAGAAATTTCAAAAAAAAACAGTGTTGATGCTGCTAAAAATAGTCAAATTATTGCTTCTAATTCCATAAAACCAAGTCAAGGTTTTTCAATTGAAAGTCTTTGGAGAGGTGTTCTAGGAATGGTAGTTTTGATTTTGATTTCCTTTTTATTCAGCAGCAATCGAAAAGCGATTGATTGGAAAAAAGTAGGAATTGGAATTTCATTACAATTAGTCATTGCAATTGGAGTATTGAAAGTGCCATTCATACAACATATTTTTGAGTTTGTTGGTGGAATTTTCATTTCCATCTTAGAATACACCAAAGCTGGAAGCGAATTTTTATTTGCAGGAATGGTGGGAGATATGAATACTTTTGGGTACATTTTCGCCTTTCAAGTATTGCCAACAATCATCTTTTTCTCGGCATTAACATCCTTGTTATTTTACCTCGGAATAATTCAAAAAGTTGTAAAATGGTTAGCAATTGCCTTGTCAAAATTCCTTGGAATATCAGGAATGGAAAGTTTGTCAGTGGCAGGAAATATTTTTTTAGGACAAACTGAAGCACCTTTATTAATCAAGGCCTATTTGGAGAAAATGAATAAATCCGAAATGTTGTTGGTAATGATTGGTGGAATGGCAACTGTTGCTGGGGCTGTTTTAGCAGCGTATATTGGTTTTTTAGGTGGAGGTGACAAAGCATTGGAATTGGTATTTGCTAAACATTTATTAGCTGCATCAGTAATGGCTGCACCTGGCGCTATTGTTATTTCTAAGATTTTATATCCTCAAACTGAAAAAGTAAATACAGATGTAAGCGTTTCTCAAGAAAAAATAGGGTCTAATATTTTAGATGCCATCGCAAATGGAACTACCGAAGGCTTACGTCTGGCAGTAAATGTAGGAGCAATGTTGTTGGTTTTTGTAGCAATCATTTCAATGTTGAATGGAATTTTAGGTTGGGTTGGGGAAATTACTTCTTTAAATAATTGGATGACAAAAAACACTGCTTATAGCTCTTTTTCAATTGAAGCTATTTTAGGATATTTATTTGCGCCTTTAATGTGGTTGATTGGTGTCGCTAAAGAAGATATGGCTTTGATGGGGCAATTATTAGGAATAAAATTAGCAGCAAGTGAATTTATAGCATATATTCAATTGTCTGATTTAAAGAACATTACAAGTGTTATTCATTTGAATTACGATAAATCAATCATTATGGCAACGTACATGTTATGTGGTTTTGCCAATTTTGCGTCCATTGGAATACAAATTGGCGGAATTGGTTCATTAGCTCCAGGTCAACGTAAAACTTTATCAGAATTTGGAATGAAAGCGTTGATTGGAGGAACCATTGCCTCTCTAATGTCAGCTGCCATAGCAGGAATGATTATTGGTTAATAACTTCTTAAGAATTTTTTAAAAAGCATCAAAAATTTTTACTGATGCTTTTTTATTTTTACATAAATATTGATTGGATTATGAGACAATACCATGACTTAGTAAAACACGTTTTAGAAAACGGAAATGAAAAAGGAGACAGAACAGGAACAGGAACAAAAAGTGTTTTTGGGTATCAAATGCGTTTTGATCTGAGTGAAGGTTTTCCAATGGTTACTACAAAAAAACTACACTTAAAATCAATTGTACACGAACTATTGTGGTTTATAAAAGGAGATACCAATATTAAATATTTACAAGAAAATGGAGTACGAATCTGGAATGAATGGGCAGATGAAAATGGCGATCTAGGACCTGTATATGGACATCAATGGCGCAATTGGAATAGCGATGAAATTGATCAATTAAAAGAAGTGATTGAAACATTGAAAAAAAATCCGAATTCAAGAAGAATGTTGGTATCTGCTTGGAATCCATCAGTGTTGCCTGATACATCCAAATCTTTTTCAGAAAATGTTGCCAATGGAAAAGCAGCTTTGCCTCCTTGTCATGCATTTTTTCAGTTTTACATAGCAGATGATAAATTGTCTTGTCAATTATACCAAAGAAGTGCAGATATTTTTTTAGGGGTTCCTTTCAATATTGCATCTTATGCACTTTTTACCATGATGATCGCACAAGTTTGTGGTTATAAAGCAGGTGAGTTCATTCATACTTTTGGGGATGCACATATTTATAACAATCACATTGAACAATTAGAGTTACAATTGTCAAGAGACATCAGACCTTTGCCAATGATGAAAATAAATCCAATAATAAAAAATATCGAAGATTTTACGTTCGAGGATTTTGAATTGATCAATTACAATCCTCATCCCCATATTAAAGGAATTGTTGCAGTATAAGAACAAAAAGCGCTCTCAAAATATATGAAATCTCCGTGTGATTTTTACAAATTCAATACGCTGTTTTCTGCTCCAGCAAAATCACTCCAAGCATATCCATCAGCTTCTTCATCATTTACATAGTTTCCATCAACTAAGTATCTAAATTCATATGATGTTCCTGATTCTAAATCGATTGTGCCTTTAAAAGTCCCATTTTTCAACTTATTCATTGGATTTGCGCTTTCACCCCAGCCATTAAAACTTCCTACAACTGCAACATTTTCAGCGCCTTCAGGTTGTATAGAAAATGTTACTTTACAAACTGGTTTGCTTTTTAAAAATTGTTTTTTAATTGCCATAATTTTATGTTTAAGTTACATGGTAAAAGTAGATAACAACCTTTCTATGACAAACTTTAATGCATTCCTAATGTTTCGATTTGCGAGTTCAACAAAATCTTTGCTAAATAATAAAATTATTCGAAAAAAATCCAAGGTTAGCTTATGGGATTTTTAATTTTTTTGAGAATATATTTTCCCTGATTTTCAGTACTTTTGCACCTAAATCGGTTTCGTAAAGAGGTGTTTTTTCTCAAAAACGAAGAAAAATATCAAATATCATCACTTTTACATTATTTTTGAAATATGAATAGAGCTTTTTTTTTTTTTTTTTATTTTTTACCAATTTTTTTTTTTTAAAAAAAAACTTTAAATCTTTTTTTTTTTCAAAATTTTATAATTTTC